>Ga0131853_10000314_pt1 | contig 87917 bp, 89 predicted proteins | sample TergutLab28metaG_FD_92764 | JGI IMG/M metagenome (GOLD analysis project Ga0131853, IMG submission 92764) | Labiotermes labralis P1 segment gut microbial communities from Petit-Saut dam, French Guiana - Lab288 P1 (version 2) (version 2) | ecosystem: Host-associated > Arthropoda: Insects >...
TCGGTGTAGTTGTTTAATATGCTATCTCCCAATAATGTCCATCTAAATCTCTGAAATAAAAGTGATAACCGTTCCAGTCTTTTGCTTTTTCCGGGACGTGATCAACGCTTCCGCCTAACTCTTGAACTTTCGCATACATTTCATCTACTTCTTCTTTTGAGTCAAGGTTATATGCTAATGTTATGCCGGCAAAGCCATTTACGATTTCAGGCGGACTATACACATTTATATCCTCTGCCAATTTATTAAGATTGCACAGAGAAAGTCTTATCCCCTCAATTTCAAAATCTGCCGTCCAACCGTCTAAATCCACCTTGAAGCCTAAGCCAACGTAAAAATCCCTTGACTTTACAACATCTCTTACACCTAAGGTAATTAACATATCTTTGTTTGTATTTTTCATACGTTCAGCCTCGCAAAATATGCATTTTCTCCCCTACAACACCCCCGCCAACCGCTTTACACCCTTTTCTATCGCCACCTCATCGGGCATAGAGAAATTCAGCCGTATGAAGTTTGACGACACACCCTCGTCGATGGCAAAGGCATTGCCAGGCACGCAGAGCACTTTGTTTGCCTTTGCCGCGGCGCAGATGTCGAGTGCTGCTTTTCCCTCGGGCAGCTTTAACCACAAGAACAGTCCACCGCATGGCTTGACGAACTCTATACCGTCTAAGGCTTGCAGGCCTTTGACTAATGCATCACGCCGTTTGCCGTAAAGCTGGCAACATGCCTTAATATGAGCATTGAAATCGCATTCATCCAAGAACCGGCTGACAACGTGCTGAAAAAATAAGTTTGTATGCACATCGGATACCTGCTTGGCAACGGTCATCTTTGTAATGATGTCATGCCGTGCCACGGCATAACCCACGCGGATACCCGGCGCAATGGTTTTGGAATATGAGCCACAGTATATCACACGACCGCTGTCGTCCATCGACTTCAACGGCGGCACAGGCACACCCTCGTAGCGTAGTTCGCAGTATGGGCTGTCCTCGATAATCGTCGCGCCGTATTGCTCGGCGAGAGACAGCATCTGAGTGCGAGGATCAACCGGCAGCACCGTCCCGCAAGGATTGTGGAACGTCGGAATGGTGTAAATCACCTTAGCTCTAGTTGCTTGCAATTTTGCCGCTAAGTCAATCATATCCATGCCGTTGCCATCCATGGCAACGCCGACCAACTGTAAGTTGTATGAACGAAAGGCATTGAGTGCGCCGACAAAACTACTTTCTTCGCACAGTACGATGTCACCCTCGTTGCACAGCACTTTCGCCGCCAACTCAATGGCTTGCTGTCCACCGCTAGTGATGATAAGTTCATCTTTCGCGTTGCCGATTTTCCATGTGTTTTTCAGGTAGGCTGCTGTCTGCTCGCGCAAGGGTGCAAAGCCCTCGCTGATTCCATATTGCAAGGCCTGCGAGGCTTGCGAGGCATAGATGTCGGCCGAAATACATGCCATGTCTGCAGTGGGGAATGTCTGCGGCGATGGGTTGCCTGCCGCGAAGCTGATGATGTCCGGGCTTTCAGGTGCCTTGAGTATCTCACGAATGATCGATGGTTGCAATGTTGAGATGCGATTGGAAAACTGCATATAGAAATCTCCTTCTATGGAGGCATTATAGCATAATGTGACACATTTTACAACTTCCGTATTTTGCCCACAAATGAGACACGTTTTTGATGCGCCTTACGGGCAATATACCATCAATGCGGCGGGGTTGACCGACATTTCAATGGGGAGAGCGGGACCACGATCGCCATCAAGATCGCAGGATTCGAAGTAGCTTGACTCTTCCACCATCTCGATCTTCATGTGTGCTGTTTGGAAGTATAGGACATTTTTGTCACGCACAATTTCACCGTTGAACGCTTTGACAAGCAGTGCCGGCCTTGCCACAGCCGGCACTGCTTTGACCGCCACGATGTCAAGTACGCCGTCATCAGCCGTTGATTGGCGCGAAATGTTGTGAAACCCGCCGGTGCCGGTGCTGTTAAGTGCCAGTACAAGCTGAAATTTTTCACAGTATTCTTGGCCATTGGCCTCTATGCGCAGCAACGCCGGCTTAAAGTTGATGGAGTCGGCCACGCCTTTGGTGTAATACGCGGCGCGCCCCCACGTCTTTTTCAGGCGCGGGTCATAACTCATATAGCCATGGGAGAACATGCCGACGGCGCAGACATTGATAAAGAACTGCTCGTTGACACAACCCAAGTCGACACGGCGCGTGCTGCCTTGTAAAAAAAGATCGAAGCAGTCGCAGGGGTCGCTTGGCAGCTGCAAATACCGCGCGAAATCATTGACCGTTCCACAGGACACGATGCCGAGCGGCTTGTCCAGCAAACTGTTGGCCGCCATGCCGTTGATAACCTCGTTGAGCGTGCCGTCACCACCCATAACGATAAACGCATCGTAGCTGCTTAAGTCGTTACCGCCGAAAAAAGCGGCGATGTCGCCGCTGTAATTGCTGCGTTTGATATCAAGTACCCAGCCCGCTTTTTGATAGGCCGCCAAGGCGGTGTCCAGCATTTGCGCGGCGCGATTACGACCTGCGTTGGGGTTATAAATGAGTAGTGCCGATGACATAAAAGTCTCCTTGTAATGCAGACACGGGCGATTATTCATCGCCCTTCACAGCATTGTAGCATACTTGTCAGAGAATGGCAAATTGGGTCTGAGAGAATGGGCGCTGCCGGTGAAGTCTATGGGACACAATAACGTGCATCCTCGTGCAATCAGCGTTACCGCAAAAATAGCGCGCCGAATAGACCAGCAATTAGGATGCATAGCGGGGGGGATAACCATTTTTTCCACATTACCCAAAACGACATAGTTATCATCGCCAAAATAAGTGCCGTGTCCAAAATGTCTTGCGAATGACCAAATAAGGCCGTGCGCCCGAAGATCACGACAACCGACGCCAAAATGCCTAGAACGACAACACGCAAACTTGACAACACAGCACGCATGGCCTTGTGCTCAAATGCTTTGGAAAAGAACTTGACGACGAGGGTGACAATGACCAGCGTTGGCAACGAGATGGCGGCTGTCGCAACCATCGCACCGGGCAGGCCATACAGACGCATGCCGACAAAGGTTGCAGCACTTGTGGCCAGCGCGCCCGGCGTCATTTCACTGATGGCGACGATGTTGACGGCTTCGGCGGCTGTCATGAGCCCCGCCGAGACCATTTGCTCTTGAATGACAGCAATGACAGCCAGTCCGCCGCCCGGCAGTGCGCCAATGGGCAACAGGAGTATAAATAGTTCCAACAAACCAGCCATCATGACGGACCACCATCTTTCGGGTCATGTATGGATAATCGGGGACGGCCGCCCCTACGCAACAGCGGCAGTAGTCCGACGATAGCACCACCCAACATGAGCCACATGACGTTGATGCCGGTAAACAGCGCCAAGGCCAGCGTTACGGCAAAGAGCAACCAGTGCCAAGGTGTTTTAACGGCTGTTTTGCGCAAATCGAGCAATGTGTAGAGCAGCAATGCTGTCACCGCCGCGCTGATGCCGCGCATGGCGCCCTGTACCCACGCATAGCCAATGAACCGATCGTAAAGCAAAGCGACGGGAATCAGCACAAAAAAAGGCGGCAGTATAATAGCCAATGCACCCAACCACGCACCCAACCAGCCACACAGTTTATGCCCGACCAAAAAAGCGGCATACACGCCGGGAAGCCCCGGCGGCGCTTGCGCCAAGGCAAACAGGTCTGTCAATTCTTCTTTGGTCATCCATTGATGGCGTTCAACATACTCGGCGTTCATCTGCCCGAGAATGACGAAACCGCCACCAAAGGTAAGCGTACCGATTTTGAGTGTGGAGAGAAAGAAGTTTAGTCTTTTTGCTTCGCATTTTGCCATAATATCTGCCCTTCATACATATTTCATGCACAGCGAGCAATTCATGCCTTATGCTCGGTTGGCGTTGATTAAGCATCCTGCCAGCAATATATGCAGTTCATCGTCGGTCAGGTTGGGCAATGCCAACTTGATGATGCTCTCGTTGCCGCCGGTACAGTTGACTTTGGCTGTGAATTCGCGCTGTCCGGCAAGCAGGCCATCACGTACGCCTTTGATTTCAACCATGTCACCAGCTTGCAATTGTATTTCACCCGATTCCGTGCCCAATTCAGTGCAAATAAAGGGCAGCATACCCCAGTTGATTAAATTGCTGCGGTAGCGTTTGGTGGCGTATTCGCGGGCGATGTTTGCCATGCCGCCGAGAACGCGCTGGCAGCTGGCAGCCTGCTCACGTGCACTGCCGTCGCCGGGACGCAACGCGACAACGACGCTGCCGATACTACACTCTTGTGCCGCTTTGGCGCGCTTAACATATTCAGGGTCACGGCGCGACAGTGTGAATTCGGCCAGGCGTAAGGGGGTGGAACGGTAGGATGACGTTTCCCCGCTGGGGATAAGTTCATCGGTCGTTGTTACATCGTCGTAGAGGGCTGAGGCGACGGCCACAACAATGTCGTTGGGCAAAGCGGGCATTTCGGGCCAGTCGGCGATGTTCGGGCCAAAACGCAAAGTCTCGTCGGCATTAGGCTTATTTACGCCGCGGTAAACGCGGGCACGATAGCTGCTGTCATCGAAACGATAGCTTTCGCCGGTGTCCTCCACAGGCGGGTTTGGCAAAGTATCGGCCGCCGTCAACACACCGCCGTTGAGAGCTGTTGCGGCGATCGAGCGGGCGTCCATAAGCGCAACGTAGGCGCTCTGCTTTTCAGAAGATTTACTGCCTTCGCGGTTAGGGAAGTTGCGCGTGGCGTGGCGAATGGAAAAACCGCCGTTGCGCGGCACGTCACCGGCGCCAAAGCAGGGCCCGCAGAAAGCTGAGCGAATCATGGCGCCTGCGGCAGTGAGTGCGCTGAGTTCTTGAGTCAGTGCCACGCCCATCGGCACACTGGCAGGGTAGACACTTAGGGCAAAGTCACCGTTGCCGGTGTTTCCGCCGTTGAGGATTTTTGCGGCGGCGATGATATTGTTGGGCAGACCGCCACTGCATCCACCGATGTAGGCTTGATCGACTGTGAACTTTCCATCGATGAGCTTATCAGTCAAATCGGGCGGGCTGTCGAGCTGCCATAACTCTTGGGCGCGTAGGCCAATGCCGCGCAAGTGTTCTTGCGGCGATTGGATAAATTCGTGTATGGGCAACGCCAACGATGGGTGGAATGGCAACGCCAGCATGGGCCGGATTTTCGATAACTCTATGTCAATAAAGTCGTCGTAATAACATGGTGTATTTGGGGTTAGCTGCTTGTAGTCATTTTCGCGGCCGTGGACAGCCAGCCAATGGCGTGTTTTTTCGTCTGTCTGCCAGATGGAAGAGAGACAAGTTGTCTCGGTCGTCATGACATCAATGCCATTGCGCATGTCAATACTCATCTTGCTAATGCCATCACCAATGAATTCCAACACGGCGTTTTTAACGATGCCTTTTGCGAACACCGCGCCGATGAGCGACAACGCTATGTCTTGCGGACCGACGCCGGGATTGATTTCGCCTTGAAAATTGACGGCTACGACGCGGGGTGGAGCGATATCATAGGTTTTGCCCAACAGTTGCTTCGCCAGTTCGCCGCCGCCTTCGCCGATGCCCAGCGTTCCGAGCGGGCCGTAACGCGTGTGACTGTCGGAGCCCAGAATCATTTTGCCGCCGCCGGCGTAAACTTCACGCGTATATTGGTGAATGACGGCCATATGTGCAGGTACGTACTCGCCGCCGAATTTCTTGGCGGCAGACAACCCGAAAGCGTGGTCGTCTTCGTTGATCGTGCCGCCGACAGCACAAAGGCTGTTGTGACAGTTTGTCAAGACATATGGCAAGGGGAATTCTTTCAGCCCTGATGCCCGTGCCGTTTGGATGATGCCGACATAAGTGATGTCATGGGATGCCATGGCGTCTACTTTAAGTTTGAAAAGGTTGGGGTCAGTTGATGTGTTATGGGCGTTTAAGATATCGTATGCCATCGTGTTGGCACGGAGAGCTTTTTGTTGGTCATTGGCTGTGGACACTGTCTGCCCGTCGTAAATGACGGGGTTTCCCGTAATTTTAATCATGTCTTTTCTCCTTTGCGTGTTCACTTTCTGTATGTAGTATACCACAAAGGCGTTTGTTTGTCGAGTAGAAGGCGTGCAAAGACACACATTATGCCGACACGAAAGCAGACGACCGATGGTCGCCCCTACACTGCATTTTAGTACATTTTCTATTGTGATATGGCGCGGGCGCTTGATATTTATCGGACGATATAGTAATATGTCAGTGTTACGTATGATTTAACTGCATATTTTGGAGGAAGTGTGTATGCACGCTCACAGTCTACAAGTCGGAGAAACAGTCTTTGCGCTTTGGGCGCCGGACGGATTCTATTATCCCAGCATTATTCAACAGGCGCTTGACAACGATGAGTATAAAATCTCATTCTTGGACGGCCATACAGGCCAAATGTCAAGCACACATATTGTAAAACTGCAAGAAGCCCTCAGTAGCATGAAAATTCAGAGCAACTGGGGCAATTTCGGCACTTTTTACCCGGGAACACTTTCGGGTACGCAAGAACCCTTTACAATACACTATGATGACGGCGATATTTCGCGCCGCACAAAATTGAGGCAACTGCGCGGGATAAGAGCTGTGGCGCCTGCTGCATCTGACCATGCTGCGCAGGCACAACCTCCGTCGCAAGTGGTAAGTTTTCGCTGTGACGCCTGTACTGCACCACTGGATATAGGTACAGCGGTGCGCGGCCAACCGGTCGTGTGTAAATATTGCGGAACGCAGAACATGGTGCTATAAAACAAAGCGGACGATGGCTGTTGTTCGCTTTTATTTTCATCCAACGTTAACACGGTTATAAACGTCTCTTTCCACTAAACACTTAAGTGCCGCAAAAGGTTTGATATCTGCAGGAGGTTGGCTCTGGCCGCCGGGAGTACTCTTTTGATTCCTCATAGGGGTTTCGCAAAGCTTCAAGCAAGCTTTCCATCACTGAAAAATTTCCCTGTTCTGCAGCGGACAGAGCTTCTTCTACATGATGATTTCTTGGGATAACAGCGGGATTGTGCTTTTTCACCCTATCTATCGCCTCTTTTAGGCTTTGCGGCTGCCGACTTAGCTTGGCTTGCCATTTTTCATGCCAGAGGGCAAGCTCGGGCATTTCAGTTAATGGCGATATTTCTTGGTCGGCGGAAGACAGAGCTCGAAAGGTGCTTGTATAATCTAAAGCATGTGTTTGCATTAATCTCAACAACTCTTCAGCAAGAGCAACATCTTGCGGCTCGTCAGAAACGATCCCCAGCTTGGCCCGCATGCCAGCTAGCCAGTTTTCATGATAGCACGCCCAATACTTGTCTATCTCTCGTTGCGCCAATTTCACAGCTTCGTTTTGATCATCGTCAATTAAGGGCAACAAATCCTCTGCAAATCTTGATAGATTCCAGGCTCCCATCGCGGGCTGATTGTTATACGCATAGCGACCCGCTATATCGATGGAGCTGAAAGTACTATTCGGATCATACGTATCCATAAAAGCACAGGGGCCATAGTCTATTGTTTCGCCTGAGATGGTCATATTGTCTGTGTTCATCACACCATGGATAAATCCAACCAACTGCCATTTTGCGATTAGGGATGCTTGGTTCCGAGCCACTTCCCGTAAGAGCAAAAGATACTTGTTTGGAGCGTTTTCAAACCAAGGGAAATGACGTTGGATACAGTAGTCTGCGAGCCTCTGCAGATCTTTCTCTGTGCCATAAACAGCTGCATAGTCAAATGTGCCCACCCTAACATGACTTGATGCTACCCGTGTTAAAACAGCACCTTGTAAAACCTTTTCTCTGACAACGTCTTTTCCGGTAAGAGCAACGGCCAAAGCGCGCGTTGTGGGAATACCTAAAAAGAACATGGCCTGACTGATAATATACTCTCTCAGCATGGGCAAGAGGGCGGCTTGCCCGTCGCCGCGCCGGGAATACGGCGTCTTTCCTGACCCTTTCAGCTGGATATCAAATCTTTGGCCGTCCGGCGCAATATGTTCCCCAAGCAAAACTGCACGACCATCTCCCAACATGGTAAAATGACCGAATTGATGGCCGGCATACGCTTGAGATATAGGGTCGGCTCCATCGGGCAACACTGTGCCGGTAAATATTCCGGGCTTGCTTTTTAGTGCATCTGCATTTAGTCCCATGTTTCTAGCAAGCTCTTGATTAAACATAACCAGTTTTGACTTAGAAGCCGCCGCCGGCGTTTGGTTGTGATAAAATGTTTTGGGAAGCTTTATATAGGTGTTTTCAAAATTCCAGCCTTCAGTTGACATATTGTAGTATCCTCTCGAAAAGATTCTGTCTGTTCAGCAATTATTATTCACGTCATCACCGTGTCTTAGTCATTTACATGAAAGCCGGCAGCCGCCTGTTGCCACTGTCGATTGACAAATGGTTTTTCAGATATTATAATAGATTGGTTCAAAGTGAGCATGTTATCTGACAAGCGACGACTTGAATTTGACGTTATTGATATGCCGCGCCGGAAAGCATTTCGCTTCGCTTGGGTAAATGGTTGCGCGGCCGTGTTTTGGAGGCTTTTACCATGTTGGATATTTTACGTCTATTAGAACAAGATTGCACGCTGACGCCTGTGCAAATTTCCGCCATGACGGGGCATGATATATCAGAGGTGGAGCGTGTCATTACCGACTGTCAAGAGAAAGGCATTATCTTGGGCTATAAAGCTAAAATCGATTGGGATAAGACCCGGCAGGAAACAGTGACGGCCATTATTGATGTGTCAGTGACGCCACAGCGCGGCAGCGGGTTTGACCGCGTTGCCGAACGCATTTACCAGTACGACGAAGTCGAGAGCTTGTACCTCGTATCGGGCGGGCACGATTTTTCTATTGTTATCAACGGGCGTACGATTAAGGAAGTGGCGCTCTTCGTTGCCGAAAAGCTGTCGCAGCTCGAAAATGTTACCAGCACGGCGACACACTTTATGTTGCGGCGCTATAAGGAAAACGGTGTAATTTTTGCCCATCCAACGGATGAACAGGAAAGGATGAGCCTGCTGTGAGTTTCTCTTTTGCCCTTGGAAGACAGGCACAGGCGCTTCCACCATCTCCCATTCGCCGCTTTTTTGATTTGGTTGAGCAGAACAAAGACGCCATCAGCCTCGGCATTGGTGAACCTGACTTTGTTACGCCCTACCCTATCCGTGATGAAGGCATTTTTACGCTGGAAAAAGGGTATACAAAATACACGCCCAACGCAGGGCTGACGCTGCTGCGCCAAGAGGTTTCGGCATATATGGCGCGGCATTTTGGACTTACTTATGATTATGCCAATGAGATTTTAATCACAGTCGGCGGCAGTGAGGCCATTGACTTGGGCTTGCGAGCTTTGCTCAACACGGGCGATGAGGTGCTGATTCCCGAACCTTCTTTTGTTTGTTATGCGCCGTTGACACAGTTGGCGGGCGGCGTGCCTGTCGGCATTGAAACAATTGCGGCAGAAAATTTTCGACTGACTGCCGACCGTCTGAAAGCCGCCATCACGCCCAGAACTAAAGTGTTGGTTTTGCCGTTTCCCTGCAATCCCACAGGCGCCATTATGGAACACGCCGATTTAGAGGCTATTGCCCAAGTGCTGTGCGGCACGGATATTGTCGTGCTGTCCGATGAGCTTTACGCCGGCTTGACGTATGGCGTATCACATATTTCGATTGCCACCGTTGATAACATGCGTGAGCGAACGCTAGTTGTCAACGGACTGTCTAAATCTCACGCTATGACGGGCTGGCGTATGGGGTTTGCGTGCGCACCGCCGCCACTGATTGCACAGATGACGCGCATCCACCAATACGCCATTATGAGCGCGCCGACGATGAGCCAGTATGCCGCGATTATTGCGTTGCGCGACAGTGACGACAGCGTGGAACAAATGCGACAGGCTTATGACCAGCGCCGCCGCTTGGTGTTGAATGCATTTGAAACAATGAACCTGCCCTGTTTTGAGCCACAGGGCGCATTTTATGCTTTCCCCGATATTCGCGGCACGGGGCTGTCAAGTTTTGCGTTTTGCGAGCGCTTGTTGACCAAATATAAGGTTGCCGTCATCCCCGGCGACGGATTTGGAGGTTGCGGCGAGGGCTTTGTGCGAATTTGCTACGCGGTTGATGTCGGACTATTGACAGAGGCATTGCGGCGGATTGAAGCATTTATTAAGGGGTTGTAAGGGCGAACAGCGTGCAGGCAAACCCCGTCCGTTGGTGATGGAAAGGATTATTGCCATGATTCACTTGCGAGAAATTGACGAAAGCAACTGGCTTGATTGCATTGATTTGAAACACGAAGACGAGCGATTTGTCGGTAGTCCGGCGTTTATATTGGCCGATGCGTATGTGTCAAGGCATTACATGACGGCATATGCCTTTTATATGGGCGAAACCATCGTCGGTATGACGCTTTTGCAGAACGAGCCAACAAACCATGAAAAAGGCTACGCCTTCACCGAATTTTTTATCGACGACCGCCACTTACGCAAGGGCTACGGCCGCCAAGCAGTTGGATTTTGCTTAGAGAAATTGAGAGAAAACGGCTTTGCTGTTGCCAAAGTGTGCGTTGAAGAAAAAAACGATATTTGCTTGGCCTTTTGCAGAAGCTGTGGTTTCACTGAGAGCAGACGCACAGATTGGGATAGCCGCTATATTGATTTTTCGATGATTTTATAGGGGCGATATTTCATCGCCCAGAATTAATTCAATACTTTCGGGCGGCGGGATGCTGCCCCTATACGAGGATTATCATGATTCAAAAAATTGCCGCCATCCCTTGTCATACATACGCCCAAGCAGAAGTTGACACCGCTGTTACACGGATATTCAAAGCGTTCGGCGGGGCGGCAGCGATTGCCAAGACGGGGCATCGTGTCTGCATTAAGCCCAATTTGCTTATGCCGCGCAAGCCTGAAGATGCTACGACAACACATCCGGCTGTTGTTTCTGCGGTGACTCGGCAGTTTACGGCGCTGGGCTGTACGGTGGAGATTGCCGACTCTTGCGGCGGGCCTTATAATGCCGCTATGTCCAAGCTGCTTTACCGCAAAACCGGCATGGCGCAAGTTGCCGAAGACACCGGCGCGATCATCCGCTACGACGGCGAAACAACAGCGTCTGAAGTGCCGCTGGCCGCGGGTGCGGCGCGTAAGTTCCATATCATTCAGCCGATTGTTGACGCCGATGTGATTATTAACATTGCCAAACTCAAAACCCACGGACTGGGGCATTATACCGGCGCGGTCAAAAATATGTATGGCGTGGTGGCGGGCCTGCAAAAAGCCAAGGGGCATGCGGCGTTTAAGTCTCGGCAAGAGTTTTTCGCTTGCCTGCTCGACTTGTATCAACATATCACGCCACAATTTAACATCATCGACGGCATTGTTGGCATGGAGGGTGACGGTCCGAGTGGCGGCACGCCCAGGTCAGCCAATGTGCTGCTAGGCGGTATTGACGGTCACGTGCTGGATCAATTCGCCGTTTGGCTGACGCATTTGGATGAAAGTAAAGTTTTTACGCTGGTTGACGCACAAAAACGTGGAATTTTAGAGGACACGCCCCCGCGTGCCCCGCACGACGTAGAGCGCGTGCGCTTCCGTCAACCATCAACCGATAAAAACAGCACCATTATTTTGCGCACACTATTGCCACGCCGACTGCGCAACTATTTGCGCGACCGGCGTATGCCCTATCCGCATGTCATTGGGGCAAAATGCACAGGCTGTGCCGATTGCCGGCGCATTTGCCCCGAAGAGGCGATTGAAGTGGCGGGTAAAAAGGCGCATATTCTACGCGAAAAGTGCATTCGCTGTCTGTGCTGCCATGAGGTTTGCCCACCTAAGGCGATGGAGTTAAAGCGATGATTGTTGAGAAAGCCTACGCCAAAATTAATTTAACGCTTGACGTCCTCGGCAAGCGCGCTGACGGCTATCATGAACTGCGCTCTGTGATGCAGACGATTTCGCTGCATGACGAGTTGACACTTACGCCCAACGACAGCGAGTCATTGACGGTTGGCAGCAACTGCCCCGGCTTGCCGGCCGACGAAGGCAATTTAGCCATTAAGGCAGCTAACGTATTTTATGCTGCGACAGGCATTGCGCGGCAAGGGCTGCATATTCATATTGACAAACGCATTCCCGTTTGCGCCGGTTTGGGTGGCGGCAGTGCCGACGCCGCGGCGGTGTTGCGCGGACTCAATGTGATTCACGGTGACTTTTTGTCTATGGACGACTTAATTGAACTTGCGGCGCAGGTCGGGTCTGACGTGCCGTTTTGCATCCGTGGCGGCACACAGCTGGCTTGCGGTCGCGGAGAGATTTTAACACAGTTGCCGCCGTTGCCCGAGTGCTGCTTTATTCTCTGCCAAATTGGGCATAAGACATCAACAGCTGACGTGTTTGCGCAATTTTCTGGCTTGGCGGGAACGAACACAATTCGTTCCTATACAGACGAGATGATTGTAGCTTTGCGGGCACAAGACTTGCCCAAAATCGGCGAATGTTTGGGCAACGCACTGGCAGGCGATGTATCTTTTTCGGCAACGCGTGAGACATTAGAGTTATTAAAACAATCGGGCGCGTTAGGCGTATCCGTCAGCGGCGCGGGGCCGACAGCGTTTGGACTATTTAGCGGCAATTCGCCGCCGACATTGGCGCTTGCGAGCGCAGGACGGGAGTTAAAGGATAAATGCGACCAAAACGAAAACTTATTCTCTCCGCCGTATTGGCCGTGGCAACCATTGTGCCGTGGCTGATTGCCGGGCGTTGGAACGGCACGGTTACAGCTTTTTTTCGCCCTATTTCGCGCGTGTTGTCACGTATACTGGGCTATATCTTCTCGCCGTTTCCGTTTGCCGTCTTTGAATGGCTGATTGTGCTTGCCGTTATCGGCTTGATTGCCTTATTGGTGCGACTGATCGTGCAACTTGTCAAAACTCGCGGCAAACGCAAGCAGTGTTTGGGCAAAGCAGCTGCGTCACTGTTGGTCGGTGTTTTGTCCGTCGCTTTTTCGTTTACGTGGTTGTGGGGCTTAAACTATGTCGCACCGCCGCTGCACGAGGTGATGGACTTACCTATGCGTGCACATGAGGAAGCGTTTCTCATCCAAGTCACTGTCCATCTCGCCGAACGCGCCAACGAAATCGCACCGCTCGTGCCACGACATGAAAACAATCGCACCATCTATCGCAGCGTACGAGCCAGCAATGCCTCAGCGTTGCAAGGCTTTGCTGCTTTGGCGGAAGATAATAGGCTCTTTCACGCCGCTTCGCCTGGCACCAAGCGGCTGACATTTCACGGATTCTACTCAGCGTTTGGTGTAGCCGGCATGTATTTTCCCTTCACCGGCGAAGGCGGCGTTAACCCTGATACGCCTGCCGCAGTGCTACCTTTTATCGTGACACATGAGATTGCACACAGGCTAGGTCTGGCGCGCGAAGATGAGGCAAACTTTGTCGCTTTTCTTGCCGCTCGCGCGTCTGATGACCCGATGACACGCTACTCGGGCTACTTGAATGCCTTGATCTACTGTTGGAACGCCCTGTCGACAGGCGGACAGCGTGAAGTCGCACCGCTATTGGGTGAATATATTTTAGCGGATTGGCGCGAGATTGGTGAACATTTTGAGCGTCATGCCGGCCCGGCGAGGGACTTCGGTGAACGCGTCAATCATGGCTATTTACAGGCCATGGGACAGCCTGAGGGCGTGGACAGCTATGGCATGGTGGTCGATTTGATTTTGGCATATTTCTACAAGCATGGAACGTAACACCTATTTATACTGCCCGGCGCGCCGAAGACGCCGCGCCTTACATATTTGGAGGATATTTTATGAGAAAAACATTTAACCGATTCTGTTATAAATATGAGAAGTTCGGCATTAGCAATTTGATGTATTATATTGCCGGCGGGTATATCATTACATTTATCGCTGAAATCGCCGCTCGCGCGAACGGAAACAGCATTATACCTATGCTGACCTTTAATCTAAATGCCATTTTGCAAGGTCAAATTTGGCGTTTGTTGACATTCTTGCTTATCCCGCCTACGATGGATGTACTTTTCGTCGTCTTTGCTATTTTGTTTGCTGTCTTCGCGGGACGCTCGCTCGAAGCAGCGTGGGGCAAGATGCGCTTGACTATCTATTACTTTTCCGGCGCGCTGTTATCGATACTTGTAGCGACGGGATTTACGCTGTTGACCGGTTTTTCCCTGCCCATCGACAATACATTTTTGAATCTATCACTCATCATGGCGTTCGGCACAGTATTTCCCGACCAAGAAGTGCGTTTAATGCTCATTCTGCCTGTTCCGGCAAAAGTTTTTGCTCTTATCGGTGGTGCTTCCATCTTAATTATGGCGTTTCGAGTAGGCTGGCCGCTAATGTTGATACCTTTGGTGGCTATTGGTAACTACTTACTCTTCTTTGCCCCCGATGCTTGGGCAATGCTGCACAAGCAACCCGCACGGCAGCGACAGCGTAGCGCACAATTTCGTCAGCAAGTCAGGCCAAAATCGAACAAGCAGGCTCGCCACACTTGCGCTGTTTGCGGCATCACAGATATTGATGATCCGGGCATGGAATTCCGTTATTGCTCGCTGTGCAAGGATTATTTGTGCTATTGCTCGAAGCATTTATTTGGACACGAGCATAAGTAGGCTCTGCCAAACAACCATGCACATCCCGCTCACTCTATCCCAGCAACAACACTAACATAATCAACAGTTCCATGTTTTCCCCGAGAGCAGCCGTTGCCCCGCTGCTGTCTTGCAGCATGAGCAGCAACAGTATGAGCAACAACATATCGTTGTTGCCCGAGCGTTTGACGGGCGTCGCCTCAGGCGACTTGAGTTCAAGAGTCGGCGTTTTGTTTTTTTGTGATTCAACAGGCGGCGTGTCGAGGTCGCCGCGTCCCACACTGTTTTCCGCATTTTCCGACTTCATATAACGGCTGTACATGACAATCAACCTCCGTTATTCCGATTATTCCAACAATTTTCCCAACAAACCGCCGCTACCGAATGTTTCCATGGCAATCTTAGCCGTTGCCGCCAGCTTAATCATGCGAACAGCTCGATCCATCTGCCCATGACGACTCTCATGCATATACGGCTTTAAGGCATGAATCAACCGCGTGCGATGGTCTTCCGGTTTACTATATTCGCTCAGAATGCGCGACATGCCATTGAGTATCCCGGGGTCCATGTTGGCGACCATGCGCATTAAATTGCCCGCATCGCCCATCGGCGTAAGACTGTTGACGATGGCCGGCATGGCATTTTCAATGACATTTTCCTCTTTTTTTGGCTCGTCTTTATTGCCGCCCAGCCCAAGCGATTGTGCCATGGCCATAATCTTCTCCATGCCGGCCGGGTCGTTGAGCATGGCCGATATTTTACTTTCTATGTCCATAGCCTTCCCCCGCGAAACCGGTTTCACGGGAACCCCCTTTCGATTTTATCAGCAGCGCCACAAATGTTATTCCGTTGCTTTCTTAACCTGCGCAATCAAATCCTGCCCTTCTTTGCTTGTCACCAGGTCTTTGAGCAGAGCTGACATGGCAGTCGCGTCACCAGCTTTGGCTTTTTCGGCGTTAAGATTGTTTTTGATTTTGTTGATGCTGTCTTTGTTCTCGACGATATTGACTTTGCGCATAATATCGTCCAAGTTGGCCGCCGCTTTAGCACCATTAGGATTACTTTGCAACATTTGCTGTAACAGTTCCGAATTCATAAATTTGCCTCCTGCTGTCTTATCAATATGCTCCCATTCTATGCGGCAAAACAGGCGGACTTTACAGATGGGCTTAAATTGAGTATAATGTGTAAGGCGCGATGTCCTCATCGCGTTGAGACAACAAATAGTCATTTTATCACACGGCGTGATGAGGACGTCACGCCCTACACAGGAGGAACAATGCAAAAACGCGATTATTATGACGTGCTTGGCGTCGGCAAAAGTGCCGGCGACGACGAAATAAAAAAAGCCTATCGAAAGTTGGCAAAACAATACCATCCCGACCTCAATCAAGGTGACGATGAGGCCGAAGTGAAGTTCAAGGAAGTCAACGAAGCCTACAATGTGCTAAGTGACGGCGATTTGCGGGCGCGGTATGACCAGATGGGTCACGCCGGCGTTGATCCCAACGGCGCAGGCGGCGGACAGTACAGCGGCGGCTTTGGTGGTGGTGGCGGCTTTGGGTTTGACGGCTTTGATTTGGGTAGCATTTTTGACTCTTTCTTCGGCGGATTCGGGGGCAATCAGCGCGCCAATGCGGCGACACGGGGTGAGAATATTCGCACGGCCGTGACGCTTGACTTTGAAGAAGCGGCATTTGGCTGCGAAAAGAAAATCGCCGTCAACCGCATCGAAGAGTGTCATACCTGCCACGGCAACGGCACAAAGGACGGTAAGCCGGCACCCGTTTGCACGCAGTGCGGCGGCAGCGGCACGGTGCGCGTACAACAACGCACGCCGTTGGGCATGATGGCAACCACCGGTGTCTGCCCGACCTGCCACGGCAAGGGGCGCGTCATCAAGGAACCGTGTGAATCTTGCCGTGGAAGCGGATTGGAGAAAAATCGCGTGGAACTGACGGTCAAGTTCCCCGCCGGTATTGATAACGGGCAAACACTTAATCAACGCCGTCAGGGTCATGCCGGGCAAAACGGCGGTCCGCACGGCGACTTGCTCATCAGCGTCAACGTGCGACCGCATAAACTGTTTGAGCGCGACGGCAACGATGTGCATATGACACAGGACATCAGCTTTGTACAAGCGGCTTTGGGTTCAGCGTTAGAAATTCCCACATTAGAAGGCAAGGTTAAGCACACCATCGCGGCGGGTACGCAGAACGGGAAAGTGGTGATTCTTAAAAACAAGGGCATTGTTGATGTGCACAATAAAGGAAAAGGCAGCCAATATGTGCATATCAATGTCGTTGTACCCACTGACTTGACCGAGGCGCAAAAAGAGTTGTTGCGTGAGTTTGAAGGCTTGCCGCCGAAGAAAAAGAAGAAGAAATAGGTTTTTGTAGGGCGCGGTGAGGGCACTGCGCCGCTTAATTGGTACAACCACTATACTGCGGACGTGATGAAGGCATCGCGAACGCTTGAACGCCGCCCCTACAAAGTTGGAGGATATACCTATGAATGTCTTGCTGCCTATTGCCACAGTTATCTTCGCCGTGTGGTTTGTCGCACGGTATGTTTGTAAGCTCCGGAAACGTGATGACAATACTGTAGAGAACGCACCCCCGTGCATCTCGCAGCAAGGCAGCTGTCCTGAAAAACAGGGTGTTGAACAGGCCCCCCGCCAATCCATTTTTACACGTTCGCGCGGCAAGATGACCCCTTTAGATATACTGCCTCTTGTTGTCATCACACTTGTTTACGCTTGCGTGGCGTTTTTCAACCTCGGCGACAGGCAAGCGCCGCAGTCGGGCTGGATGGCGCGAGAAGAGACGTCCGCCTCTGTTACCATTGACTTGGGCGAAGAGGTTGAACTATACCGCATTGTCTATTTCGGCGGCGTCCTGCAAGCCAATCCGCTGGGAAGCGGGCTTTTTCTGCGCGCCGAGCACTGGGAAGTAAGCGAGGAAGATGACAGTGCTTTTATACCGGTGGTAACGGAGCGGAAAGAGTTTCGAACGGCCTCCGACGCCGCGTTTGTCTGGCGTGAGTTTCAGTTTAACAGCCAAGGCGACGATCGTACACGCTATCTTCATTTGACTGCGTTGCGAACATTTCAAGTCAACGAATTAGGCATTTACGTGCGTGATGCTGACGGCGAAATTACGCGGCTTGACCCTGCTAATTTCGACTTTTTCGACGACGAAAATGCAAAGGCTCTTTTTGACGAGCAACTTTTGATCCCCGGGCAAATTGCCGCTCAAGGCAATGGGCAAGAACCGCAAACGGGCTGGCCGGCGCGAGAAGAGCCGCCCAGTCAAACTGTCATGTTTAGCTTAGGTGAAGAGGTTGAGCTATACCGCATTGTACATTTCAACGGTGTCAAGCACGGCAATATTTGGCAGGATCCTAACCTTCCGCCGTGCTGCGTCATTCGTTTTCAAACGCGCCTTAGCGCCGACGAGCCTTGGGTGGAGCGCGAAACGCTGCGGGCGGGATTTAACGACGTCTTTTATTGGCGGGATCTGCAGCTTGGCGGCGGCGAACATAACCGTGCGCGTTATATCCGTTTGATCTCGGTTCGCACGTTCCAAGTCAACGAAATGGGCATTTACGTGCGTGATGCTGACGGCGAAGTGACGCGGCTTGACCCTGCTAATTTCGACTTTTTCGGCGACGAAAATGCCGCGCGATTGTTTGACGAACAGCATTTAATCCCCGAACACTTCACATTTACCAATCAAATGTACTTCGATGAGATTTACCACGGACGCACGGCGTACGAAGTCATTCATGGCATTTATCCTTATGAGACAACGCATCCGCCGCTGGGCAAAGCCATTATCAGTTTGGGCATTCGCATGTTTGGTATGACGCCGTTTGGCTGGCGGTTTATGGGCGTGGTTTTTGGCATTATGATGTTGCCGTTTTTCTACTGGCTGCTCAAAGGGCTGTTCAACAAAACGCTTGTTGCGGCGGCCGGCACAACGCTGCTTGCCACCGAATTTATGCTCATCACACAATCGCGCATTGCCACCATTGACACGTATACTGTGTTTTTCATTATCGTATCGTACTTGTTCATGTTCCGCTATATCACTTCGGGGTTGGATGCGCCGTTGAAAAAGACGCTGCTGCCGCTGTTCTTATCGGGGTTGGCGTTTGGGTTGGGCGTGGCGAGCAAATGGCCGGTGTTGTACGCGGGATTGGGCCTGCTTGCCTTTTATGTGATGTATCAAGTCGCGCGAATTCGCCATGCGAAGAAACAGGGCGTTGATTGGGTTGTTTTCTTGTCTCGTACACTTTCAGCGTCGATCATTTTCTTTATTTTCGTGCCGGTAACGGTGTATGTTGTGTCCTATGCACCATATGTACAAAACAACCATGAACGCATTGTGTCTATGCGTATTCCCGAGGACGACCACTATTTGGTATGGCAGCCCAGCGGCGAATGCATGCCATTGACGGCAAATAACTTGTGGGATAAAGCGTGGAGCAACTCCATTGACATGTTAAGCTATCACGGCGGCAACCCGGGCGATTCGGCACATCCCTTTGCGGCGGCCTGGTATCACTGGCTGGTCAATGCCCGCCCCATGCTCTTTTATGCCGACTGGGGGTGGTGCAGCGATAACGGGCAGTGGGTATTTCTCGCAGGATTTGCCAGCTTTAACAATCCGCTGATTTCGTGGGCGGGCTTGTTGGCGTTGTTTGCTGTCGCATGGGCATTTTTTCGCAAGCGGCATTGTTTAGCCACCGTATTTATTGTTGTCGGATTTTTATCGCAGTTTGCGCCGTGGCTGCTCATCTCTCGGGAAACGTATGCCTATCACTACTTCCCGTCGATTATTTTCTTGATACTGGCGTTGGCATATATTTTTAACGATTTGCTCGATATGGATATTAAGCAAAACCGCCGGTGGGTGGTAGGCTTTGCCGGCGCATCGGTAGTGTTGTTTGCGCTGTTCCTACCGGTGCTGATTGGCATCCCCATTCCAAGTTGGTATCTTAGCGGACTACAATGGTTGCCGAATTGGCCCTTCTAAATCAAAAAAAGACAGCTCACGCCGTCTTTTTTTGCGCATCGGCAGCCACTAAAACGGCCCTTCTAACAAAGGCTCATCCCATTGACATGCTTTCATATCCACCCGTCCATTAGGCAGAAATGTAACGCCTTCGCTCTCCAACAATCCACGACGTATTTCGGCGCATTCGCCGCCTGTAACGCTGCCGTCTTTTTTAACAACACGTTGCCATGGGATATCATCGGACGGGCAACAGCGCATGGCAAACCCAACGTGACGCGACATACGCGGTGCGCCCAGCATTTGAGCAATTTGCCCGTACGACGCAACCTTGCCGTACGGAATTTGCGCCACAATTTCGTAAACTTGCTGAAAAAAGTTATTACTCATACAGTGCGTACACGTTCTCGACCGATGTGCCATGTAATATTGAATTTGAACTACCAAGAATCAGCCGTGAGCCTGCGGTTTCTTTGCACCATGCCGCGAATTCGCGGATTTGCGCCGGTGTGCCGCTGTGCAGCAAGTCGCACGGCACGTTGCCCATGAGGACTAATTCGGGATACTTTGCACGCAGTTTATCAAACGTCATACCCGCATGATGGTCGATTTCGTAATAAGCGTCAGAGCAATTTTCGCCAAACAGTAAATCCGAAATTGCCCAAATATCGCCGTCAGAACGGAAGATATACTTCTGCCCGTTGCGTTGGCTCATTTTAAATTGCGTACGATATGCAGGCGCAACCGCTTGCTCGAAAAATTTGGGCGAATACGCCAGCCCGCTGTTAAATGCCAAGTCGCCGCCGCCGTTAATCAGCCAAATGCCGATGTCGTGCTGCGCTTGAATATACTGCGCCTGGTCGTGTCCCACAATTTCAAACCACGCCGCAAGCAATCCGGGGTCAAGTACAGTAGCTTCCAGCCAACCCGAATCCAGCGGCAACGCGCAAAAAGCGTCCCCGGCAACAACAAATTCGTCGCTCAATTCACGTACAGCGCGTTGTAATATAGGGCGCACAGTATGGCGCGCCGTTGTGCCATCGTGCTTATCTACAATTTTGCGCAAGTTGTCAATCACTTTATCGGGGCAATCGTTGCGCTGCGCGGTCTCTGCCAATCCATATGTGCGCGAATGCGGGTCATAGGCGTACACGCGCCAATTGCTGCCGTCAGGGTCGCCGTAGAGAATACTATTTTCGTCAATTCGCTTTGTCGGGCGTTCTGTCATACGCCACGGCAAAAAGAATATATCGAATTTCAATGCACGGTGCAGTGCAACAACATCTTGATAACATTTTTCCACGAATTCGTCGTGTGCACCATCGCCGTCGAGCCATGCGCAGGCCTCGAAGTAATGCAAATCTGTCGAACCTGTATAGGCATTGTAGCCCAGTATTTCTGATGCAACACTCGATGCAAACGCCTGCTCGCAGACGGGTGTGCGATCGCAGGGAACGCCGTCAAATGCGGCGCGGACACGTTGGGGTGATGTCATAGTAGCCCTCACTTTGCTCCGTTAAATGATAAATAAGAATGCAGAAATAATAAATTGCGGATTACAAAATTTTGTCCGCAGGAAATATTTCTGCATTTTTATTTCTTATTTGTTATTTAATAAATTACCCGTTCATCGGACACGCGCTGACAATCCGTTCCCAAATGTTGCAGTGCGTGTTTATGTCAGCACCTTCGGGAATGGGACCGTTAAAGCCTAAGCGTTCGACTTCGAGTTCTTCAAGCCGCTCAATGTCGCCGTCCAAATAGCCGTTAATGCGCCGCTGTGCCGCAAGTAAGCGTGTACGCACCCCGCCTAAGCGGATATGAATGACTTCCAAGCCTTGCGGCTTATTTTCGCGTGCCCAGAAAGTTTCAAAGCTTAAAATCAGCTCGTCCACCATACCGCAAAGTCCCGGCAATACATTGTTTGCCAGTGTCCTTAATTTTTCACGCTCGCCGTTGCGATAGGCTTCGGTGATGGCAATGCCTACCGTGCTTTTTACCATAAGCAGGTCGCTCAATGTCGCCATATGATTGAACAGATAGCCCCATTCGCCGTTGCGCTTGGCCGCGGCGTGCAGTTTGTCCGTCAAGGTTTCGTAGTGCGCGGGGAATGTCGCAATATCAACGTGTTTGTCAAACAAGCCGAGCAATACATCCTGGTACAGCAATGGCTTGGACGTATTTGTCGTACCGTCACGCCGCGCCGTTGTGTTGTTAACATCGTCGAGCAAGAAGAAATCTTCCCACACGCCGCCTGTGCAGACGGCGAACCGCGCCGCTAGTTCCGCATCGGTAAAAATTGTACAGTCGAGAATATCAACTGCGTCAAGTGACTTGGGTTGCGTGTATTTGAAGTCTATATAACCGCATTCGGCTTGCAATTGCAACGCCGGCAGTACGCTAAACGCCGGGCATTCTGCGCCGTTGTCGCCCCAGCCTGTGGCAAATACAATGTCTACGCCGGTTGCACGGCAAGCCGCAAGGCTAGATCGCGATGTGTGCATATTAAAGCGCAAATCAGGCGCCAATCCGCCCCATTTCCATGCGCCGCCGGCGAACCCGATGGGGTTCGGAAACTTTTTATGTTGTTTGAGCATACCCTCGTAATGTGCTTGGCTGAGGTGATAATAATCCCAGTACACCAATGTAACTTCGGGCGGCAACAATTCCAAAATTTCTTTCGGGAACGGCACATCGCTGCCGTGGTAGTAGTCGCCGCCGACAAGGCGGAAGAACATATCACTCCACATCATGGGTTTGAATCCGTACTTTTTACAGATTTCGACAACTTTTGTCAAGTGGCGACACATGATTTCGGTGCGATTTTGATAGCCGTGTTTGTCGAGATATTTGCCCAGCCCCAACATATGCGCTTCGTCCATGCCGATGTTAATGTTGCGGCTGGTGAAACAGCTTGCCAGCTGTTTCATCATATCGTCGATAAATTTATACGTTTTCTCTTCGCCGACAAGTAAAATGTCGTTGCAGTCGATGATATCATGAAATTGCACCCAACGCAACGCCGCGTTAAGATGCGCCAGCGTTTGCACGCAGGGAATCAGCTCAATGCCCAACTTGGCGGCGTAGGTGTCGATTTCTTTGAGTTCGTCGGCTGTGTAGCGTCCGCGCTGGTAGCCAAAATATTCCCATTCCGGGATTTCAAATGTGTCTTCGGTGTAGAGCTGCAACGTGTTCAGCCCCATCAAAGACATGGATTGCAGTAGTCTTTTAACCGCCGGAACGGTTGCCACGGCATTGCGCGAACAGTCGAGCATATACCCGTTTTGCGAGAACGCCGATTGCTGCGCAACGTCAAAATTACCTTGCAGTACATAGCTTACAGCACGGAAAAAATCAATTTCGCGCTCGTATGTGATAGAATTTTGCGTAACGGCAAAACCCTTGCCGCCTTGCGTGACAGTGATAGCCGTGCCGTCGGGCGACAAGGCAAATTTGCCGGCCTCGGCAAGCAGTTGCAAGCCGCTGATAATCGGCTGTGTATCGCCTGTGAAATTAAATGTTTGCATGGTGTTGCTCCTTTTCGTCGCAGTGAGAAATTAGAAGTTAGTAGCGAGAAGTGAGAAGTGACTATCTCGCGCCGTGCGCAAAACTACCAACTCCTCACTTCTAATTTATAACTGTAATGCACAAAGTGCGTTACACCAACTCCACCCAATGCACAATGCCACCGTTGGAGTTGCCCAGAATAATGTACTCAACTGTCAGCTGCTCAACACTGTTCGGCGCAACGGTAACTTCCGCCGCCAATGCGCGCTCGTGGTGATGCTCCCAGTACGGGCGGCCGTCAACAATCGGCCAGTAATTGCCGTCACGTTCGACATAACGCGGGTCGTTGGCCTTGCTTTCGTCTTTGTCGATAATCGCGTGGCAGTTTAACTTCGCGCTCAACGGGTTGCCGTCACGGTCGCGGATTACCACGTTCAATGCACCGGCAATCGCGCCTTTTTTGTAAATCTTAAACGTGCGCGGCTTTGTGCCGGTGTTTGCCAGCGTAAAGTTGTCTTGGTACGGAATCATCCAGTTGCCAAAGTTGCCGGGACGTCCTGCACCGTCGGCGCAATCGTTGGTCAAGAACACTTCTTTGCCGTCCTCGGTGATGCAACGGAAACTCGACATATCTGTGCCGACAGCCCTGCGGTTGTTTTGCGAGTTCAGCGCGTTTTCCCACTCGTCGCCTTCAACGAGATTTTCTTGGCTGTTGTAGACGGCATAAGGCTCGCGCTTGGCAAGTTCGCCGGTGTCTTCAAAGTTTTTAACCGTCGGGTCAAAGCTGTTTTTGTACCAAACAGGCAGCTTGCCTGCGGGTGTCAAGTCGTTGACCGTCCAGCCCGCGTCGGTTTCAATCAGACCCATTGCGTCGTCGATACCTTTGTATTGCGCCGAGAAGTTGACGTTTTCTTCAATGCCCTTGTGCGGGTTGTATTGAAAACGCTCAACAACGTAGCCTTGTTCGGGGCCGTTTTCGTCGCAATATTTCGCGTCGGTGTAGAAGTACAGCGAGCCGGTAATATCTTCGCCTTGTTCTATGTCAAACAGTACAACGCCGTTCATGCAGCGGCCGTTAGGCACAATGCGGTCGGCGGTGTCGCCAATGTTGTGGCGCGAGAAATTGTCGGCAACCGTGCCGCCCATAATCCAAATGTATTTGCCGCTAGGCACGGTGATGGTCATTGGCTCAAACTTTTTCGGCACGTGAGGCAGGAAGTCTTGTCCTACATAGTACCAGTTCTCTTCGCCTTGCTTGTTATAGTAGTCGGCGGGCAGGGTGTGTTCCACGTTATAAAAATCCGCCCATTCGCGCGCACCGAGCCACTCGCCGCAGTATTGGTAGCCGATGTTGTAAATCGTAACCACCATGTCCTTTGCGCCGTTGTTGACCAGGCGGTAACCGGCATAAATGTCCATTTCCGACCAGTTGGAGTGTTCCCAGGTAAAAAAGTAGCGACCTTTCATGTTGCGCGTACGCATATTGCAGACGCCGGGGCTTTTTTCCGACGCAATGTCTTGCCAACGTAACATTTCGGGGTTATTGGCATAAATGTACCGTCCGTCGGTGTTTTTAATGCACTTAATTTCGCAAGGTACACAGGGGTCACTGTCAGGTGTAGCGGCCGGCACTTGCGGTTTTGGTGTACCCATCAAGCGGGTCTTGTAGGGCAAATAATCGCGTAACGGTTTGGCGTTTGTCATGGGATTTCACTCCTTATATGTAGGTTTGTGGCTAGTGTACTGTATTTACACAGGATTGTCAACAGTTGGATTGTGTGGTATGATGTAGGAAATTTATATTAGGTGCGTTGCCGACATCTGATAAATTTAGAGTAAGGAGAGGTTGAAAGTGGAAAATAAAGGTCATATAAATGATGCGCCATATATGCAGCGATTAAGCGATTTTATTTCACAAGAATACAATCTTATCGCAAAGTCAATCACGCCTGCGGCTCGTGGTTACTATGGCGAAACATGGCGGCTTGATACAACTGATAAGAGCTATTTTGCCAAAGTAGATTATTTTATGCGCCACCAAATAATCTTTCAAAATAGTTTGTCCGTTATAGAATATCTTTGCGATAACGGCATTGGTTTTATCCCTAAAATTATCAAAACGAAATCTAACATGCTATATTCCGAGTTTGACTCGGCAACTGTGGGCTTGTTTGAATGGATTGATGGAACAAACATCGAAACAGATGAAACAAAAGTCGCAGAATACCAAATGTTATGCGAGATATATCCATTAACTAAACAAGGTTTTGGCATTCCGACTATGACATTTTCAAATAGCGTGGTTGTTCAAGTTTATGAAAAGTGGGAATCCCTCAAAGATACACATCAAAACAATGTTATTCTATCAACTCTTGAAAAATACAGGGAAAATTTATCGCATTGTGCGTCACGCTTGGCTCACTTTTCATCAGTTTGTCGCATGAATACAGACCATTTTTATTTTACGCACGGAGATGCAGGAGGGAACTTCTTTGTAGGCAACGACCGAAATTATTTCGTTGATTGGGACGAGGTTATTTATGCGCCGATAGAACGCGATGCGTGGGTAATGTGTTGCCATGATTGGGCGCGAGCGTTATTTAATGATACGCTCAATAAAAATAACATTCCTTATCAGTTACGCATGGAACGACTTGCCTATTATTGCTACTATATGCTTTTTTGGTATCTTGGCGAATTTTTAGCAGATATTGAAAAACCGGATATAGCAAAAATAATAGACGAATATCTCGATGAAACTTGTTGGATTTGGGATAGAGTGCGATTTGCTGATAAAGTGTAAATCTATTTCACAAAATAAACAATTTTGACAACGCCGTTGGCATGTCAAAGCAATAGCAAAATTTATATTTAGTGTAGGAGGCTAGCATGGCAACATTGCATTTAATGATAGGACTGCCGTGTAGTGGAAAAACCACTTATGCTCGCAAACTTGCGAACGATATAAATGCTCTTTTGCTTACGCCTGATGTTTGGCATATAAAACTTTTTGGTAATGATATAAGGCATGAAAATCATGATATTAATCATGATAACGTTGAAATGCTTATGTGGGATGTGGCAGAGCAAATATTAAAACTTGGCTGTGATGTAATTCTTGATTTTGGGTGCTGGGTGCGTGTTCAACGAGATGATTTTAGAAATCGAGCGAAAAAATTAGGAGCAAACTTTAAGCTGCACTACATGGATGTTCCTTACGAGGAATTGTATCGTCGTTTGGAACAGCGAAATCGAAATCTACCCCAAGGCATATTTGAAATCCCCAAAGAGGAAATGGATAAATATATTTCTTTTTTTCAACCGCCAACTTCTGATGAATTGCAGTAAGCAAATGCCGCAAAATAAGCATTTTCTACGCAATTTATGCGCCATCGGAGGTACACGCTATGACACGCAAACAACGCCTGCACGCTACGCTTGCTCGCCAAGCCGTTGACTGTCCTGCGGTCAACTTCTACGAACTCAACGGGCTTGACGAAAACCCTAACGACACCAACCCGTACAACATCTATAATCACCCGTCTTGGTTGCCGTTGATTGAGTTGACGCGCGATTTTACCGACCGTATTGTTATGCGCGGACTGCCTGTGCGGTACGCCTGCGACCCGCTTGCCGAATTGACGCACACCGAAACATTTACCGCCCCCGACGGCACGCACAATGTTATTACCGAAATCCGCGCAGGAAACCGCACATTGCGCCAGCACACCAAACGCGAGCGCGATATAAACACTGTGTGGGTGACTGAGCATTTGTTGAAAGACGAACAAGACCTTGCGGCGTGGATAACGCTGCCGCCGCGCGAGGGCGCGTTTCATGTTGACACAAACGGCGTACTTTCCGCCGAGGAAACGTTAGGCGACAGCGGCATTGTTATGCTTGACGTAAGCAGTGCACTTTGTACAGTGGCGAGTTTGTTTTCGATGGAAGACTTTACTGTTATCGCAATGACAGAACCAGCTTTGTTTGAAGCGGCAATCGAAAAAGTGCACGTTTCGCGTTTGCGTGACGTTGAGGCAGCATCGCGTGAGCTGCCCGGGCGATTATGGCGCATTCACGGTCCCGAATACGCCGCACCGCCGTACTTGCCGCCGCAGTTGTACAAGGAGTATGTCGCCAAATACGACAGGCAACTGGTTGCCGCGATACAGGCGCACGGCGGTTATGCGCGTTTGCACCAACACGGAATGCTGCGTGATACGTTGGATATGATTGTTGATATGGGCGTAGACGCCATTGACCCCATCGAGCCGCCGCCGCAAGGTGACGTAACGCTTAAATATGTGCGCGAGCGGTACGGCGATGAGCTGATTTTGTTCGGCAATCTCGAAGCCAGCGACATAGAAACGCTGCCGCCGGCGCAGTTTGAGCGTAACATACTGACAGCACTCGAAGAGGGCGGCAAAAACTTTGTGCTAATGCCGTCGGCGTGTCCATATGGACGGGTATTGTCGGAGCGAGCGCTAGAGAATTATAGGCTGATGGTCAAAATTGTTAAATTTTTGTAAACAATCGCCAAAAACACTTGACGGATATATATATAATGGAATGCAAGGATTCTATCCTACATTAAATGAGGAGGTTCTTGCATATGAGAAAAAGGATTAAGCGCGTGGCGGCCGGTCTGGTGATGGTGTTTCTCTTTTTTAGTCTAGTGGCGTTTATCTCGCCACAACAGGCTGAAGCCACAAATCCTTATGGGCATAGGCCACCTTATTTTTTCCGCGGCCGTCTTATGCCGGCCAGTGTGAACAGCCCCTTTAACTGGCGTTTTCATATCCATAATCTGCCCCAAGGCGGAATGCTTTTCTGACGATGTCGGCATACTTTTGTGTCCACACTGGAACATCAAAACAGCATATGTTCCAACTCAGAATGACATACTCGGCATTGTTGCCCATAGCCGACAATCTCCCTTATAAAAACTAAAACCATATCAGTTTTCAATTTCAAATCAAGGAGGATATATCATGAAAAAGACTATTTTTATCTGCATTCTCTCATGCCTCTTTTTGTTGGCAGCTTGTGGAACCCCTCGTGAGCCGACTACGGAGCAAACGCCAGAATATCAGGCGAATATCCCTCTTAGCGACGATGTTATCAGCCCAGACGGCACTATCAACTTTGAGCATGTAATCCTCCCAGAGCCAAGCACTTATCCCGCCGTTATGCTTATATCCGTTGCTTGGCTGGGGGATACGTGGGAACAATATTTTGATGCATCCGAAGTCGTTATTATTGCACACGTAAATAATGTTGATCGCTATGGGTACTATGAGATGGAAGGCTATGAGGACGGCCATTATATCAGCCTGCCAGAATCATTTCCGCGATTAACCGTTATTGATGTCTTCAAAGGTGATTTGCTGCCCGGCGACAATATTTTACTTCGTCAAATAGGGTACACTACTGAAGATAGCCACGACTTTGGAAGCGTGCAGGGCGTCCCGCTGTTGAGGGAAGATATGGTTGTGCTGTTATTCTTAAACGAATTTTCTATTGACACACCGGAACGTCTAGCGCATATATCGCTTGAAAATATGCCCGTATTCAGCGTTGTGGGCGCGTATCAAGGCGCATTCTTTTTCGATTCAAGCGGGTATATGCATCAAAGCAGTTTGTTTGGCCCTGAACCCTCAACGTCCAAAGACATAGAAGAGCTTCATTATGCTGATATTGTGGCATTGCTGCAAGAAGTAAGCCTGGTCAACGCACAAAATAACGACGATGAGCAGTAAACTTGCTCACAAAGAGCCGGTCAAATGACCGGCTCTTTGTGATTGTCAATATTTACAGAAAGTTCATTTTTAAGAGGCCAAATTTGCTTGACATCCCTGCTGCCATTTGCTATAATGACAACGTTGTAACTTTTTTGTAGCCGCTTTGTTACCTTCATATTTAGCGACGCATAACATGAAAGTACACAAACCAACAGGGGGATGAACTCTATTATGCGACAGATTGCCATCCCACGCGGCGACGCGTTGGGCGACGCAGCACGAATACATAAAAAGACTCAAAGCGTGCGCCGATTGGAAAAATCGCGCCGCAATATCGAACGCATGGCCATAAAAGGTCAAGTTGCGTCCGGTGCTATACTACACAATGTGCGCCCAAAGCTGTCATTGTTTGGACGCTTGCGGGCTTTTGTGCTATCAGCCAAGCATAGAGGCTATATTTTCGGCGTGTCGTTCCGAGAAAATGCGTATCGCGCACTCTGTGCGACAGGTCGGACGCTACAAAGTCCTTTTGTCGGCACATGGCGGCGCATTCGGGCACGTGATCACAAAGTTTATCGCCATGCACGGCTGAATGCCATTATCGTAACATTGCTTGTGGCCGGTGTCATTACTGCCATCGGGTTCTTTGATTTCGGCATTGCCGTTGACTTTAACGGTGAGCAGATCGGATTTGTTGCCAACCAGCAGGTGTTTGACAATGCGGTGTCTAATGTCAACCAGCAGGTTTCACGTATGCTGGGCGAGCCATTCCGTATGGAGTTGGACGTCGCTTACCACTACTCACTTGTTGACTCTCGGCAGATGTTAGAACAGCGCGACATTGAGCGCATTTTGTTCTCCTCGGTTGAGGGTCTTGACACCGGCTATATTTTGACCATTGACGGCACACAAGTCGGTGTTTCCGATTCACGCGAAAAACTTGATACACTGATTGAAGAGTACAAAGAGAGCCATGTTGAGTACGGTGTGGCAGTGGAGATCGCGTCAGATATTGAAATTTCACGAAACTGGGTCAGCGTTGACACATTTATGGGCAAAGATGAGCTCTATGAAGTGTTGCACCGTCCGTTGCGCGGCACTGTTGAATCAACAGTCAACGAAGGTGACACCATTGCGTCGTTCGCAGCCGCCTACGGTATGACGCCGGATATTTTGAAAAGCCTTAACCCCGAAACGCTCAATGGCGAAGATGTTGTTCCCGCAGGTACACGCTTAATCGTTAACCCGGCATTGCCATTGGTGTCCATGGCGACAACCACGACCGTTGAAGTTGAAGAAAGCATCCCGTTTGAGCGTGAAACAGTCAACAATGCCAATATGTTCCAAGGCGAGCGGCGTGTTTCACAGCAGGGTTCTTATGGCACACGAATGGCTACTTTTGACGTACGCGTTGTCGATGGTTTTGAGCAATCGCGCACATTAGTTAGCGAAACCATTACGCGTGAGCCTGTCACTGAGATTACACAAGTCGGCACGCGAGCGCGCCCCGCCACTGTGGCGCGCGGCAACTTTGTCCGCCCGCTACGCGGCAATTTCCGCGTGACTTCACACTTTGGTTGGCGGCGTTCCGGCTTCCACCACGGCGTTGACTGGGGCGCGCCGTTTGGCACACCCATTCATGCGGCTGACGGCGGACGTGTTGCCTTTGCAGGACGACGCGGCAATCTGGGTCTGGTTGTTGAAATCGACCACGGCAGCGGTGTACGTACTGTTTATGCACATGCCAGCTCTATCCAAGTCAGCGTCGGACAGCAAGTTTTCCAAGGCCAGCAAATCGCGCGCGTTGGCTCAACAGGCCGTTCAACAGGCAACCACTTACACTTTGAAATTCGTTTCAACGGTAACCCGGTGAACCCACTGCATCATTTGCGTGGTTGATCATTGACAGAAAAAAGCCATCCAATAGGATGGCTTTTTTTGTGGGGTGCTAATTTATTGCAATACGCCCCTACTTACTCTGTCAAAAAAGCAATCCATCACATCACGGGCGATAGGGGCGACATTGCCGCCTGAGTCGCCGCGTTCGACAACCACAGCGATGGCAATTTTCGGCGCATCAAAAGGCGCAAATGCTACAAAAATACCGTTGGTTTGGTCGTTGACCTGCGCACTGCCAGTTTTGCCTGCTACGGCAACAGGATAGTCACCGAAAATATGATAGGCTGTGCCGCCGGGCTGGCATGTTTTGCGCATGCCCTGCAGGATAGCTTCTAAATTGTCAACAGATACATCTAATTCGGCGACCTCCTTTGGCGTATTGCGCAGTTGTTCTTGACTGAAATCGTAGTTGTAGACATGGCTGATGATATGCGGTTGCAAACGCTTTCCGCCATTGGCCAACATGGCTGTAAAGTTGGCCATTTGCAGCGGTGTTGCCAAGGTATCCGATTGCCCGATTGCCATTTGCAATGTGTCTCCGGGATGCCATTGTTGGTTGCGTGACTGCCTGTGCGCCCTGCCGGCCAGAATGCCGGCTCGCTCGCCAGGAAGCTCTATGCCGGTCGGCTGCCCAAACCCCATTAAGGTCGCCATTTCTTCCAACGGCGCAATGCCTGCACGGTGCGCCGCATCATAGAAATAATAATTACATGAAACTTGCAACGCCGACACAATATTGACCGCGCCGTGCGTGCGGCGGTGGCTGCGATAGATATGACAAACAGGCGCAAAGCCTTGCGCTTCGAAAGCCGTGAAACGCCCGCGGTCGTATATATAGGTTTCCGGTGAGACCACGCCGCTTTTGAGCAGTGCCAGTCCGCTGCTCATCTTAAAGGTTGAGCCGGGCGCGTACAATCCGGCAATGGCGCGATTGAAGAGCGGCGCGGCCGGGTCATTGGTCAGTTCGTAAAACTGCGCATTGTAGACGGCAAGATCAAAAGTGGGGTAGCTTGCCATGGCCAAAATGGCGCCGCTCTGTACATCCATGGCGACAACGGCGCCGGCGTAGGCCTCGCGCCCCAATGCGTCGAAGTCTTGTTCCCCTGTTGCACGCATCTCAGCAATGCGACGGGCCAACGAATACTCAGCTGTTTTCTGTAACTCTAAATCAAGCGTTAGAAAGGCGTTGTCGCCGGGGGCGGCAGCTTGTATATCTGTCACGCCGACAACACGTCCAAGGCCGTTGCGTTCGACTTGTCGTTGGCCATCATGACCGCGTAAGTACTCTTCCAATACACGTTCCATACCATCTTTGCCAATAATGGCATCCATGGCATAGCCAAGACCGCTCATTTGTTCAAACTCTTCACGGTATATCGGCCCAATTCTGCCAAGAATATGAGCAGCGGCTTCGGTGGCGTAGTGACGCACGGATTCGCGCCCAATTCGTACGCCAAACAAATCGGCCTCAACAATGGCAGTGAGCAAATTAACGTCAATGTCGTCAACAAGGCGATAGGGCGGCAGTCCGCCCAACGCAAAACGCAGCGACAGCTCGTAGCGCACGGCTGTAACTGCTCGAACTTCATCATCGGGCAGGCTGTCGCTGATGCGATAGGCGGCGCGCAGCCGCTCAAAAAGCTCTTGTTCAGATAAATCCTGTCGCCAGCCACGCCAATCAAGATAGCGCGTTAAACGATTGCGATGTGTGTCGCTCATAGGTTCGGCAAAGGTGACAGTTGGCGCGACTTTGGTCAATTGCAACAGCGCAGCGATGGAAATATTGGCCTGTTCATGGTGACGAGCCAATGCGCTTATATCAAACTCCAAATAATGACGCAGCGTGTTGATAACCAGTGGACGACCGTGACGGTCGAGGATTTTTCCGCGCACGGCGGAAATAGGCTCTATGTGGGCGATAATGCGCAGTTCATCGGTCTGCGCGATAATTTGCTCGACCACTTGCAGTTGATAGAGGCGTGCTGACGACAAGAGAGTTGCTAAAACAAGGACAAACGTGAGGAAAGTCAGGCGGATTTTGTATTTCAATTTAATCCTCCTGCTTCATGAGTTCATACGTAATGGACACAGAGAAATGCGTTCCCTATAAGGGTTCGGCAATTTTTCGAAATATCGGATACACTACTGGCACTCCAAGCAACGACAGTGCCGTTTCCAGCGGCAGACGTGTCCAAAGCAGGCTTATATTCGCGCGCCCGGCTGCAAGTAAGAATAGTACAGCGTAGAGCAATTGACCTAACAAACTGCTTCCGACCGCTATGATAAGCATCGTTACCCATGAGCGGCGCGGGAAGTTGTCTGCATATCGCCATGCAACCAGCGTAATGAGCGGGTACAACAAGGTAAATAATATGCCACTGTGCAGATAGACATCGCACCATGTGCCGAGCAATCCCGCATACAGCAGCGCGCCTCCGCCGCTTTCAAACGCCAGCACACTGCCCAGCAGCAGCGGCGGCAGCCAAAACATTGCGCCCAGTATACGTCCGTACGGCACAATTGTCAGCTGCAGCGCAAGCAAAACGTAGCTTCCTATTGTATAGAATATCCATTTTTTTGCGTTTTGTAATCGCTTATCTCTCATTGATAAAGTCAGTTATGACAAAGAGTGTTCGTAGTTGCCGATATTCGATATTCGGTGCGATTTTGGCAAGCTGTCCCAAACCGCTTTCATGCGCGCACACGCTTTCTATCATACCGATAATTAGGCCGTCCGGAAATGTATCATTGGCACCTGATGTGACTACCAAATCGCCAGCGTTGACACGGGCGTCGTCGGGCAGATATGCCAAGCGCAGTTTATTTTGCTGCATGTCGTCAAAGTGCCCGACGGCAACACCAATGGTACTTGTCTGCTCAATCATGGCACCGATACGCATGTGCGCATCGGTAATCGCTTGTACATTTGCCCATGTGTCACCAGCTTCAGCGACAATGCCGGCTAAGTGCCGATGCTCGTCTATTACACTCATGCCAGCGGCAACGCCGTACCTCTCACCGCGATCAATGGTAAAAAACTGCCCCGTATTGCCGCCGCTAAATCCGATGACATTGGCCATGACAAGCGTAAGTTCGCGTTGGCGCGTTGGCAGATTAAGCAGGGTTCGCAGACGATCATTTTCGGAAACGATGGCCTGGATTTGGCGTGAAGCAGCTTCCATGTCAGCGATTTTTCCGTGCAGGTCATACACTTCGGCTTGCGTGTCGTTTGCGGTCACTCGCCGTCTCACCGCGGCAATGCTGCGCTCGGCCGGCGTAAAGGCGGCGCGCCACGCACCTGATAGCGGAGCATTATTGCTAAGAATTGTTGCTGTTGTCATTGTCGCGATAAAAATGAACAGCAACAGCGTGGCTAAAAATGTTTTTTGACGTTTGAAGAAGATCGTTTACCTCCCACGTTGTAGAGCAAGAGCCGGGCTCCTTCCCTGCGGTGTTTCCGCGAGAATCATTTCCAATTTTATCAGCGGTAACCCAATTACCGTATTTATATCGCCGTCAATGCCTTCAATGAAGACACCACCATGGCCTTGTGCGCCGTATGCGCCGGCTTTGTCAAATGACTCGCCTGTTTGCATATACCAGTCGAGCAGGGGCAAAATATGCTTAAACGTCACGTGTGCCTGTTCATGCCAAAGGTGTTCGACGCCGTTGGCGTCGCGGCAGTATACGCCGGTGTAAACGATATGCGTGTTTCCCGACAAGGCCGTCAACATGGCGCGGGCATTGGCTTCGTCATTTGGTTTTTCGAAAATTTCGCCTTGAAAAGCCACGGTGGTATCAGCGGCTACGATAGGGATGCCTGCGTCATAGCGCGTTGCCACGGCTTGTCCTTTGCGATACGCTAGATTTTCTACCATTTGCGTCGGAGAAACTGAGCCTGCGACCCCTTCGTCAATGTTTGACACGTCAACAATGATATCGTAGCCATGCACCTTCGCCAACGGTTCCAATAACATCAATCGTCGCGGGGAACCAGACGCTAAAATCAAAATTTTGGCTTGCATAAATATTACCTATCCTTCATAGTATAGCCAATAGTTGAGTGAGATAAACAACAAGGCTTGACTTTCTTGAAAAAATCATATATACTCTCTAAGGTCTTAAACTGAGACCTACATTAAAAATCTTTGGAGGAATCTTATCAATGAAAAAGGCAATTACCTTGTTGCTCGCATTGCTGATGGTTGGCGCGTTCACATTCGCGCTGGTTGGCTGCGACAACGACAGCGGAAACAATGAAACAGGCGACGGAAACATGAGTGCCGACTTGGTTGGCACATGGGATTTGTATATTGAAGGCGTTGGCGTTGCCATGGAAGGCGCGCTTGTCATCAACGCAGACGGTACGCTCGAGTCAATGGAAATTCCAATGGAATGGACCTACGCCGATGGCGAGATGACAATCTCTTTTGCGGGTACCGAGACAGATACTTGGACTGTTTCGCTTGACGGTGATATCCTCACCATTGGCGCAGTGGGTGAAGTGCTCACTTATCGCCGCGCTTAAGCACTTATTTTATGAAAAAGGCCGGCACGATAATAACATCGCGCTGGTCTTTTTTGTTGATACTTTCACTAAATATGATATTCTGATTTTTGTGGCCCAAAATAGGCTCTATGATTCAACATAATTTTGGAGAAAAAAACTATGAAAAAGATACTTGCCGTATTGCTCGCGTTGCTGATGGTCGGCGCAATGACGTTTGCGTTGGTTGGTTGTGGCAACGATGATGACAACGATGACGACGGTGGCAGTCTGACTGACATTTTTGGTGTTCTGGAAGACGACGTGGCAGACATCTTTGGCAACTAAGTCAATTTTGAAATGAAAGGGACGCAAAGTTGCGTCCCTTTCATTTTTTACTTTGCCTACATGCCTCGCGGCGGCGTATTACCGGCAAAACTTCAGTGGCTCTTCTATACCCCGCCCATCTCCGCGCCGCGCAAGCGGACGACCTCGCGTTTGAGTTCGTTAATTTCCATTTTAGCTTTGGATGACTCTTCGATATAATCCTTCAATTGCGCACGCATATGTTCCGTCAGCTCGTTGGCTTTAAGCAGATCGTCCACAATGTTTAAGCAGGCCAAAGTTGCCGCTTGGCTAGATGAAACGCGCGTTGTTTCGATGATGCTGCGGATTTTTTGATCAGCGATAGACGCCACCTTATACATATACTCTTCACTTTCATCGACCAACAGGTGCAGCTCCTGTCCGGCGACATTAACCGTAATGCGATTCTTCATGTCGGGTCCTCCTATATCTTGTGGTATTTTGTTGCGTTAGCCTAGTATACCACTATTTTTACATTTCGGCAAGTAGGGACATTGACAAACCAAAAATTTTATGTTATCATACCTCTTGCATGTGCCGGCGTGGTGGAATGGCAGACACGCGCGACTCAAAATCGCGAGGGAAACCGTGTGGGTTCAAGTCCCACCGCCGGCACCAGCGTGACGCTGGACCCAATTGAGGGTTCAGCAAATTCCTGGCAAGGTGCAAAAAATCCCATAAGGACACTTGCATCATGATGATGTCGAGTTAGGCGATCATTAAAATCTCGCAGCGTGTGAATTTTGACGATAAGGTGCCGTATACGAGGCATAACAGCCAAACATTTCGAATTAGGAGTTAGGGATTGAAGCGTGAACCGTTCAATTCTTAGCTCTTAATTCCTAACTTCATAATTAAACGAAAGAAGGTGAACCGCTCATGGAACCCAAGAAGAATAAACGCTCAGGATTGCTGGAGTTTGGCTATAAGTACACCGAATTGGAAAAACCCAACCTATTCCGCTACATGTACCCTTACGACCAAATCCCGCGCTTGATTTTTAACCAGCGGATTGTGCCGATGAACTTACCTGATAAGATTTATATCACTGACACGACATTCCGTGACGGTCAGCAATCACGCGCGCCATATACTGTTGAGGAAATTGTGCATCTCTTCGGACTACTTCACAAGCTCGACAACGGGCAAGGCGTCATCGCACAATCGGAGTTTTTTCTCTACTCAAAAAAAGACCGTGAGGCAGTTGAAAAATGCCGGGAATTGGGCTATGAATTCCCTGAGGTGACGTCATGGATTCGTGCCAATATCAAAGACTTTCAACTTGTCAAAGACATGGAAATCAAAGAGACCGGCATTTTAGTATCCTGCTCAGACTACCATATCTTTAACAAAATGGGCTGGACGCGCGCCGAGGCTCTAAAAAATTATTTGACCATCGTTGAGGCAGCGCTCGAAGCCGGTATCCGCCCACGTTGCCATTTTGAGGATATTACACGCGCCGACTTCCACGGCTTTGTTTTGCCGTTCGCGGCCAAGCTGATGGAGTTGTCAAAAGAATCCGGTATTCCCATCAAGGTGCGCGCTTGCGATACATTAGGGTTGGGTACATACATCCCCGGCGTGGTATTGCCACGCAGCGTGCAGCAAATTATCTACGGCCTGCACAACTATTCGGGCGTGCCGAGCGAGATGATTGAATGGCACGGGCATAACGACTTCTACAACGCCGTGCCCAATGCCGTGACAGCTTGGCTATACGGCGCAAGCGCTATCAATACGTCACTGCTTGGTATTGGTGAGCGCACCGGCAATACGCCGTTGGAAGCCATGTGTATTGAATATTGCCAACTCAAGGGGCATCATGGCGGCTTAAATTTGCGTGTCATTACTGAAATTGCAGAGTATTACGAGTCGCACCTCGGATACGATATTCCACCGCGCACGCCATTTATCGGCAAAGCGTTCAACGCCACACGGGCCGGCATTCACGCCGACGGGCTGCTCAAAGACGAAGAGATTTATAACATCTTTAACACGGCCGAAATTCTCGACCGACCACCGATTGTTATTGTCGACAGTCACTCCGGCTTGGCAGGTTTGGCGATTTGGGTCAATACATACTTTAACCTCAAAGATGACAAGAAAGTTGACAAACGCGACCCGCGGCTGGCAAAAATCAAAGAATGGATTGACGCGCAGTACGCTGACGGGCGCAATACCACGATTGGCGACGTTGAACTGAAAAAACTGGTGGCCGAGCATATGCCGGGATTGATGTGATGCAAGGTTAATCGCCGCTTCAGCGCTCTCCCACGATATATCTGCTATGACGCACGACATTGCACAACAGGAGCTCACACTATGACCATCACACAAAATTGGATGTCTAAGAGCGTGTTTTTCTTTTGTGCGCTTGTTGCAGCACATATCTCATTACTTGCGTTTGCACAGGTGACTGTGCTGTTTGCGGCCATTTTTGTTTGCGTTGTGCTCGGTGGTATTTGGTTTTTGCGCCGTAATTTTATGCAAAAATTAACGCCGCGTAAATTTGCATTGCTTTTGGGCGGCGTAAGTTTTTTGTTTTATCTTATTTATGTTCTCAACTTGCAAACCCCACCGGTTTCTGATTTTGCTACGATGTACAATGCTGCCGAAGAGGCAGCGCACGGAGATTTTTCTACCCTGCACGATAATCTATATTTTTACAACTGGGCGTATCAGACCGGGTTTGTTGCGTGGCAGGCGTTTTTCATTCGTTTTTTTGGCGCGGGCGTGACGTTCTTTAAAGTTACCAACGTGCTCTTTATGGCGATCACCAACGTATTGATTTTTGCCATTGCACGGCGGTTTGCATCAGAAACAGCAGCACGGTGTGTTGGTATTTTGTACGCGCTTAATCCGGCGCACCTTTTCTTAGCCTCGGTGCTGACCAATCAGCATCTGACCAACATCTTAGTGCTACTTGCAATTTATCTCTATATTGCGAATAAGGACAAGCCCTTTGTGCCGCGAGTTTTGTTCGCTATGCTTACCGGCGCGTTGATTGCGTTTGGCAACGCTATTCGTCCTCTTGGCATTATTGCCGTTGTTGGTATTGTGTTTGTCGAAATGCTCCACTTTTTTGGCGCAATCATTAATCCGTCTGCGCGCGCAAGCAAACGCAAGTTAACAAGAAAGCAAAAGAAACAGCAAACAAAAGAGACTGCCATTGCCGCTGTTAAACAATTGATTTTCCCTGCTGCAATGTCTGTTGTTTACTTGCTGATGGTTATGTTGCTCTCTTTTACAGTCAGAGCATCGGGGCTGAATCCCCATGGGTTGAGCAATAACTTCCCTGAGTGGAAATTTATTGTCGGGCTCAACGCCGAACATAATGGCGTATGGAATCCCGATGATTCTGCTTTTATAGGCCCTCCGTCGCCCGAGCGCGACATTCTCGCACGCGAAATTATTTCCGAACGGTTAGACAATAGCCCGGGGCACTTCTTGTTACTTTTCAACACCAAAATACAAATTATGTGGGCGTTTCAAGATTCGCCCGGCCCAGCATTTCATCACTGGGAACCAAGTCCACACGCTGCGCACTCTTTTAGGTTTTTGCTACTAGGCGAAACGTCAGTGGTTGACGTTATGCAACGTGCTTCGTTTGGCTTTCTCTGTGGCATTTTTGTGTTATTCTTCCTGGCAAGCTGGCGATTGTTTCGGCAAAAAAAGGGCGAAGACGTTTTTGTGCCGCTGTTTCCGATTGCAATTTTCTTGCTATATTTCGGGGTGCATTTACTTATTGAAGTACAACCGCGTTACCGTGATTTTGGCATGATGTTTGTGTTTATCGCGGCGGCATATGGGGTGGAATGGTTAATGAAACGCCGTCAAAACCCCAGCGGCAAGAAAAGCTCTCTTATTTAAGAACACAAAACCCTTTTCGTATGGAGATTTTATGAAAACGATTTTTTTTCGCTATTTTTTTATGACGGCGACACTGCTGTTGACAAGTGTCATTGTCATCAGCACTGTTATGATGCTATTGATACACAATTATTTGCAAAATGAACAACAAGTACGGTTAGATCGACGCACTTTGAATTTACGAGATATCTTACAAGAGCATGACATAGCTCTTGATGACCCGGTCTTCCGCGCCAGTCTGCACTTTCTTGCCGATGCCACGCGTACGCATATTATGTTTGTTGATTTATCGCCTGAACGTTATGGTTATATTAAGTTCCGCACCTCTAACCATATTGCATATGATAACCTCTCTCCCGACGCACTGACGCCCATTTATGAGGGTATAGATAAGTTTGACGACACGCTGGATGGCTTTTTTGCTACGCGGTACTACACCCGCGTTATTCCCATCGTGTTTTGTGGCTCTGACCAACACGTCACAGCTATTTTGGTTTCGCTGCCTATCGATGGACACTACGAAATTTTATTAGATGTGCTGTATATATTGTTGTTTATCTCGTTGCTGGTTGTCTTTGCCGCAGCCGTTTCAGCTTACTTTATGTCGCGCCGCATCTTGGCGCCGCTCAATGATATGCGCGTTGCCGTACAAAACTTTTCGCTGGGCAACTATGCCGCGCGTGTGCCGTACCACGGCAAGCGTGACACCGAAATGGCAGAGCTCGCGACGGCCATCAACGCTATGGCGGTCGCGTTGGAAGTTGGCGAAGAGGCGCGCGCGGGATTCATTGCCAACGTCAGCCATGAGATACGCACACCGATTACTAATATCCTCGGCTACATCAACGGCATTCTCGACGGCACGTTGCCACAAGATCGTTCGCCACACTACTTAGGCATTATCCGCGATGAAATCATGCGCTTATCGCGGCTAGTCAAGCGTATGCTTGACATCGCGCGTGTGCAGTCGGGTGCGTTTGTCGCACAGCCACATCCTATGGATTTGTGCGAGCTTGCTGCACAGATGCTATTGTTGTTTGAAACGCAGATTACTGACAAACAATTAGACGTGCAAGTCGATATGCCTGACGCGGCGTTTTGCCTCGCCGATGAAGAAGCCATCGCACAGATTTGTTTTAACTTAATTGAAAATGCCATCAAGTTTTCCGAACCAGGTTCACCATTAAAACTAAAAATCTCACAGCAAAATGACAAAGCTTGGTTTTCGATTACCAACTTCGGTGATGAAATTAAGCCGGCCGATATGCCGTTGCTGTTCGACCGCTTTTACAAGGTTGACATTTCACGCTCACGCGACCCGTCGGGGTTGGGACTTGGTTTGTTCTTAGTCAAAACCATCATCAATGCCCACGGTGAACAGATCTATGTTGAGAGTCATGATGGAGAGACGACGTTTAAGTTTTCGCTGCCGGACTTATAGTGTAAAACAAAAAAACAAGCCGATTGGCTTGTTTTTTTCGTGAAATTATAGTACAAAGCGCGCCCCTACCAAGCCCATTCGCCTTGCTTGAATACTTGAACTTCTTTGCCGTCTTGAGTGATGCCAATAATATCCATATCCCCCGACCCAATCATAAAATCCTCATGCTCAAACGATTGGTTAAGTCCCATAGCGATCCGCTCTTGCTCGCTTTTGCCGACAGCTCCTGTGATACAGTCGGGATAACCATCACCTAACGCCAAATGGCAAGACGCATTCTCGTCATAAAGAGCATCATACCACAAAATGCCTGACTGAGAAATGGGCGAGGAATGGGGTACAAGAGCCACTTCGCCCAAATAGTTTGACCCCTCGTCGGCAGTCAACAGTTTCTCTAGCAAGTGTTGGTTCTTCTCAGCGGCATATTCCACTACTTTACCATCCTCAAACCGTAGCCAAAAACCGTCAATGACATCCCCATAATAGACCAGCGGCTTGGTGGCATAAACCACACCATTAACGCCATTCCGTTGCGGTGCAGTAAACACCTCTTCTGTTGGCATATTTGCAACAAAGTTGATGCCGGTTTTGGCCTCCTCACCACAAGCCAGCCAACAATGATTTTTCGGCAATTTCACTTCTAAGTCAGTGCCTAGCCCACTGGTAAATCGCAGGCTCTGAAAATTCCATTTGTTCAGCGCATCAGCCTTACCCTGCAAATACGCTACGTGCACCTGCCAATTCTCCACTGGATCGTTGTCGTCAATGCGACAAGCGGCATAAATAGCTTCCCACATCAATTCCATGGCTTGCTCATCGCCGGCAGCGTCAGGAAACACTTTTCTGGCCCAAGCAGGCGACGGCACACTACAGCTAACCCACTGTACTTCATTGGCCATAATCTGATCGTCGCGTGGTTTGCTCATTTTATTGTACGCCTTTTCGTCCCGCTCAATTCTATCGGGACAAACCCCTTTTAGGTTCTCGGGGTCGTCAGAGGAAATCCACAGCACATGATACTTCTCATCCACCAAATGCTGCATTCTGGCTCTCTCCCACTCCGCCACTTTCCCAAAATTTTCGTCTGGCGCAAGAAGATAGCCAATTCGCTCACTGGCCTCGTCACTCCAACGTATCACAACATCAGCTGCCCCACGGCGATACGCCTCTTCCATTGCCATCCGAGCCATATATGCCGCATTAATTTCGCAGTATATCGCCAACTTCTGCCCGGGCTGGATATTAACTCCGATTCCAAGAACAGCTTCCACATACTTCTTCAACATTTTTTCACACACGGCATAAGCCTCCAAAATATTAATTTTTTACACTGCCGTAAACTATACAGCTCGTCGTCAGAGGCAATCGTCGCCCGTTATGTGCATTCCTTATTTCACTTCGACAAACTGCGAGGCCGAGGCTCTTATCTTTTTTGGCAATGGCACATATAGGCCGTCAATACGCCGTGCAATGTCGAGCATGGCTTGGCCTGCGTTGGTGCGCCCTTGCAAAATTAGCGGTGAGGCGTGGTTGGCGCAAGCGATGACTGTCTCATCTTCGGGCACGAGCCCCAACAGTGGCAGACCCACCATATCCATGACTTCGTCAATGTTCGCAGCTTCACCGGCAACAATCTGATGCGGGCGCACGCGGTTGACCACTAAACGGCATTGCTTTTGCCCCTCTGCCTCCGCCAACAACAACTGATGTACGCGCGCCGCATCACGCAAACTGATGAGCTCAGTATTTGCCACAACGATAACCATGTCGGCCACCGATACTGCCAGTTGAAACGCCGTGTCCACACCTGCCGCACTGTCGACCAAAATATAGTCGAAGTGCGGGCGCAACGGCTTCATCATGGCTTGAAAGACATTGAGATCTATTTCTTGCGGCATGATCGTGTTAGGCGCAGCCAGCAGTGATAGCCGTTTAAGCACCGGATGCGCAGTCACTGCGTCGTTGAGCGTACAGCGGCGCTCAATGACATCATTAAAATCGAAAGCCATTGATTCATGCATACCGAGCAACACATCCAAGCTGCGCAGCCCGATGTCGGCATCAACTGCCAACACGCGTTTGCCCAGTGCCGCCAAATAGCTCGCGATACCTGCTGCCAACGTGCTTTTACCTGTGCCACCTTTGCCTGAAGCCAATGTAATGACTTTGCCCATAATTCTCCCCCACGAGACGGGCCTCACAGAGGCCCCCCTCTTTTATTTATTGGCGGGCGGCCCTTACAGGGCACGCACCTAGATTACATGAAGTTGCTGTATGTTGCCGCTTCATTCGTCGGCTGCGGTGAATCCGGCAACATTTTTATGCTACCAACCAAAATATCCCATATAAAACCGGCTGATGCACCAAATATATAAGTAAGCCGTGCCGCCCGATAATTGGCAAAATCGGCATATTGAAAGTGTAAAACCATTTTGGCAATTTATTTTCAACGGCCAACTTTCCCAGCCAGGTACCAAGCAAGAAAAGAAACAACCAGGGCAATAGCGGGAAATAATCAGCCCCGCGATTACCATAAAGCCCAAATGGCAGAAATAAGTTTGTCTCCTCTTCAATGGCACGCGGGAAAAAGAAGCTACTCACAGCAAATAATGCGATATATATTGCCGGCTGTAATCGTTTTGGCAATTTGTCGAGCGTGCTTTGCAACAATCCGTACAACGTCATTGCTACGCCGAGAAAGTGCAATATACCAAAATAAATTGGCATTCCAATCCAGAATGTTGCGATGCTGACAGCGTAAGCGCAAAGTAAAACAATAACGCCGCGCCGCAAGTTGGAGCGTGAAAATCGGCTGCTCATGCCGGACAACAGAATGAATACACCAGCGAAGATAGGCTGCAAAATGCGCAGCGTTGGATTAAAAACTAATGTCGGTTCGGCAAACCCCCAGTCGACAAGATTGATGCCAAAGTGAAAGGCAACCATGAGGATAATGGCAAACCCACGCAAGGCGTCGATGAGATGAATGCGTTGTTTTATCATGCCGTCTCCTTTTAGTTTTCACGGGACGCCCGGGGAGTCCCCGATGAATGATTTTTGTACTCCGCCACGGCCAGTTCATCACATCGATTGTTATAGGGGTTGTCACTATGCCCGCGTACCCAAATGAAAGTCACCTCATGTGTTTCGCAGAGGTCGAGTAGTTGTACCCAAAGGTCAGAATTCAAAGCCGGTTTTTTGTCAGACTTGATCCAATTATTGCTGCGCCATTTCTTTGCCCAACCTTTGTTAATGCCGTCGGCAACGTAGCGCGAGTCCGTGGTAACAATGACGTTACAGGAGCGCTTTAGCGTTTGCAAGCCTTGAATAACGCCTGTCAACTCCATGCGATTATTGGTAGTGTCGGGGTCATAACCGGAAAGTTCTTTTTCGTGCTCGCCGTATTTCAAGATGGCCGCCCAGCCACCGGGACCGGGGTTTCCGGAGCAAGCACCGTCGGTGTAAAGAGAGACGTTATCCATGGGTTATTCCGTTTGCGGCATGTCGAGCTCACCGTGCCCTACACTGCCTTCGCTGTCACCTTCAATATTATCGCTCTCTTCCTCTCGCTTGACGCGGGCGGTAGCGATGAGTTTAGCGCCCTTACCCATGCGCATGACGGTGACGCCTGACGCACTGCGACTATAAACATTGATGGAATCGACAGCGATGCGGATGATTGTGCCATCGTCGCTAATGAGCAGAATATCATCATCGGGACTGACGACTTTGATATCAGCCACCAAGCCGGTTTTGTCATTGAGGCCGTGGTTTTTGACTCCCATGCCGCCACGTTTCTGCATACGGTACGCCGACAGCTCAGTACGTTTTCCGTAACCGTTTTCAGTGACAGTCAACAACGTACCGTCCGGGTGTGCCCGCGCCGCGCCAACAACTTCATCACCCTCGGCCAGCCGCATACCGCGCACGCCGCCGGCCTCGCGCCCCATGGTGCGAATATCGGTTTCAGGGAAACAGATAGCTTTACCCTGCCGCGTGGCAATAATGATATCAGTGTACCCATCGGTTTTGCGGACGGTGTTTAACTCGTCGCCCTCGGCCAGCGTGATGGCACGGACGCCCGACTTTCGGTTGGTGCGCAACACATCAAGCAACACGCGCTTGACAACGCCGCGCCGTGTGACCAACACAAGGTATTCTTCAGCCATATCGTCACTGGTTGGAATAATAGCTGTTACACGTTCATCGGATTCCAGTGGCAGTAGGTTGACAATGTTCATGCCCTTGGCATTGCGCCCCGACTCAGGGATATGATAGCCTTTTTTAGTGTATAGCCGCCCATAGTTGGTAAAGAAGAGCAACGTATCGTGTGTATTGCCAACAAGTACATCCTTTATATAGTCTTCCTCACGGATGGCTTGCGCCGTTACACCGCGACCGCCCCGCCGCTGTGCGCGATAAACAGCTTCAGGCTGACGCTTGATGTAGTTTTGGCTGGTTAGCGTAAAGACGCAGTCGGTGCGCTCAATTAAATCTTCCATGTCAATCTCGTCATCAACAATTTCAATATCAGTACGGCGTTCGTCACCGTATTTTCGTTTGATTTCGAGCAATTCTTCGCGCACCATTGCCATAATTTGTGATTCTGAACCGAGCAGACCGCGCAGTTCTTCAATTTTCTTCATAATTTCGGCGTATTCGGCCTCGATTTTGTCGAGTTCCAGCCCAGTCAAACGCCCCAGGCGTAAATCGACGATGGCTTGCGCTTGAATATCAGATAAGTCAAAACGACTAATCAGCGCTGTCTTGGCTTCGGGAATGTTGGTACTGGCGCGAATGATTTTGACAACTTCGTCGACATTGCGTGCCGCTATACAGAGTCCTTCTAAAATGTGGGCGCGTTCGAGTGCTTTTTTCAACTCGTATTCGGCGCGGCGAATGGTAACTTCGCGTTGGTGTGCAATATAGTGGTCAAGCATTTCGCGCAATGTCATGACTTTGGGCTGTCCGTTAACGAGCGCAAGCAAGATGATACCAAAAGTTACTTGCATCTGCGTATGGGTGTAGAGCTGGTTGAGTACAATTTGCGCGTTGGCGTCACGTTTGAGTTCAATGACAATTTTCATGCCGTTGCGGTCAGACTCATCACGCAACGCAGAAATAGCTTCAACGGTTTTATCTTTGACCAGTTCAGCAATTGATTCGACCAGCCGCGCTTTGTTGACTTGATAAGGCAGTTCCTTGACGACGATGCGCGTTTTGGTTTTGCCCTCCTCAATTTCGGCCTTGGCCCGAACTTTCATGCGACCGCGGCCTGTGGCATATGCTGCCCGCATCCCCGATACGCCAAAAATTGTACCGTAAGTCGGAAAATCAGGCCCTTTGATGTGCTGCAAAAGATCTTCGAGGGTAACCTCTGAGTCATCAATAACAGCGACAGTCGCATCGATAACTTCACTTAAATTGTGCGGTGGAATATTGGTCGCCATGCCAACGGCGATGCCTGAGCTACCGTTAACTAATAAATTGGGAAACCGTGAAGGCAATACTGACGGCTCTTTACGAAAATTGTCATAGTTGGGCACGAAATCGACGGTATCTTTCTCAATATCAGCCATCATTTCCATCGCGATTTTTGACATGCGCGACTCGGTATAACGCATGGCGGCCGGCGGATCACCGTCAACTGAACCGAAGTTACCGTGACCATCTACCAGCATGTAGCGCAACGAGAAAGGCTGCGCCATACGCACCAGTGAATCATAAATAGCTTGGTCACCGTGCGGGTGATAGCGACCCATAACATCGCCGACAGCTGTTGCAGCTTTACGGAATGGTTTATCAGAAGTAAGATTTTCTTCATACATCGTATAGAGAATGCGGCGATGTACCGGCTTCAAACCGTCACGCACATCAGGCAATGCACGACTGACGATGACGCTCATGGCATAATCAATGTATGATTTTTTCATCTCGCGTTCCAGCTCAATGGGAACTATGGTTTGGTTAGAAAAATCGGCAATGTTATTGTTGTCGGGCATGGTATTTACTCCCCACGGGGCACGCCTCGGGGACTTCTAACATTTCGCCATGGGCGAAAGTCGATGGTCCGCGGGACCCCTTTTTTATTTTATCGGCAGACGGCACGGCAAAGCTGCACCTATGGAATTGACTTGTCGCTACGCTCAGCGATTATATCGCACTTCCGGCGAACAATTTTTATTTAGACATCCAAATTCTGTACATACTTCGCATTTGCTTCGATAAATGCACGGCGGGGTTCGACTTTATCGCCCATGAGCACTGTGAAAATTTGATCAGCGCTCACCGCATCTTCTAGTTCAACCCGCATTAACGTCCGTGTTTCCGGATTCATCGTTGTTTCCCACAGCTCGTCGGCATCCATTTCACCCAGGCCTTTGTTACGGCCAACCTCAATTTTAGCATTTTCATCAGCGCCACGCATTTCGGCCATGACACGATCACGGTCTTGTTCATCGACTGCCCAACGCACTTGCTTACCACGTGTTACTTTGAAAAGCGGCGGTTGTGCAATATAAACATGCCCGCCTTCAATCAACGGCCGCATATAGCGGAACATAAAGGTCAACAGCAATGTGCGAATATGCGCACCGTCAACATCGGCGTCAGCCATCAGGATAATTTTACCATAGCGTAACTGTGTCGCGTCAAAGTCAGGGCCAATGCCAGCACCCAAAGCTGTAATAATTGGTATTAACTTCTCATTGCCATACACTTTATCCAGCCGCGATTTCTCCACGTTGAGCATTTTACCCCATAGCGGCAAAATGGCTTGATACTTACTATCACGCCCACCTTTGGCGCTGCCGCCCGCACTGTCACCTTCAACAATAAATAATTCAGTCAAAGCCGGATCTTTTTCGTGACAATCAGACAATTTTCCCGGCAATGATGCCGAGTCAAGCGCACTCTTGCGTCGCGTTAAGTCCCGGGCTTTACGAGCAGCCTCACGCGCTCGTGCTGCATCAATAGATTTGCCGACAATGGCTTTGGCAACGGCAGGGTTTTCCTCAAAATAGTCGGTTAGTTTTTCGGTAACCATACCGTCGACAATGCCTCGCACTTCGCTATTGCCCAGCTTTGTCTTGGTTTGTCCCTCAAATTGCGCATCTGTGAGCTTGACGCTAATGACACAGGACAGGCCTTCACGCACGTCTTCGCCGCCCAATTTTTCATCTTCTTTAAGGATTTTATATTTCTGTCCATAATCGTTGATGGCGCGTGTCAATGCCGTTTTGAAACCGGTTTCGTGCATACCGCCCTCGCCGGTATGAATATTATTGGCAAAGGATAAAATACTTTCAGTATAGCCATCGTTATATTGCAGTGCCACCTCAGCCATGACTGTGTTTTTTTCGGCATTCATGTAGACAATTTGTTCGTGCAACGGCACGCGGTTTTGGTTGATAAATTCGACAAAGGAGCGAATTCCACCTTCATAACAAAGATTTTCTACACGTTCGCGTCCCACTCGCTCATCTGCCAAAGCAATACTCAGCCCTGCACATAGAAAAGCCTGTTCACGCAGACGCTTAAGCAATGTTTCATATTCATAAACCGTGTCTTCAAAGATTTCTGCATCGGCTTTGAAACGTACTATCGTGCCGGTTTTATCGGTCTTTCCAACGATGGTGATTTCTTGCACCACATCGCCACGCGAAAATTTCATTTCATGGATACTTCCATCTTGATAGATAATAACTTCCAGCCATTCTGATAGCGCGTTGACCACCGATGCGCCGACGCCATGCAGGCCACCGGACACTTTATAGCCGCCGCCGCCAAATTTTCCGCCGGCGTGCAGTACGGTAAAGACAACCTCTGCCGCACTCTTGCCCGTCGCATGCATGCCCGTTGGAATGCCATGCCCATTATCCGACACCTCAATAACATCACCGTCTAAAATTTTGACATCAATATGACTGCATCGCCCAGCCAACACTTCATCAACAGCATTGTCAACAATTTCGTAGACCAAGTGATGCAAACCGCGCAGTGATGTTGTGCCGATATACATACCCGGACGCTTGCGAACGGCCTCTAACCCTTCGAGCACCTGTATCTCATCGGCACTGTATTGCTGATTTTCTAATTCATTCATATATTTACTCTCTTTCGTAAGGTATCACTCGCAATTTGGGTAATATATACGCGTTTGTCGCTGTTTTCACAATACAGCACAAAGGCTTTTGGAATATCATCACAAATATCGCAGACCTGATTGTTGATTTGTACATCATGTAAAAAATCACGTGTATCTTTAGCAGTCGTTGAGGTTTCCAAATCGAATACGCCAATAACGTATTTTCCAAGTACAGTAGCGTTGTCGCCTAAATGTAAATACATACACCTTCTCCTGTGGACGAGTAAAACTCATCCCTTATTGATAAAATTCTCCATTCCTCACTCGTATCACGTTTCCATTGAGTAATCTTGTTCTCCGATTATCGCAACAAGTAATCAAAATCTGCCCGTCTGTCACCTCATTCAGCACTACGCGTCGGCGATGTTCATCTAATTCACTCAGCACATCGTCCAGTAACAACAATGGCGATTCATTTAACTCTTTCTTAAAATAAGCGCGTTCCGCCATTTTGATGGCAATAACTGCCGTACGTGCTTGCCCTTGTGAAGCAAAAATTCTCAGCTCATTTTGATTGATATTCAATTGAAAATTGTCACGCTGTGAACCTGTCAAACAAAATCCAGCAGCTATTTCTTGATGCAATCGTTTGGCGAAATGATCCAATAAAACAGTTTCAAGTTGTGAGGCATTAAAAATATCTTTTTCTTCTACACAACTTACGGTTCTATACGCCAATGTCAATACTTCTTTACCGTTACTCAACTTCTCATGATAATTTTGCGCCAGTTGTGATAAGATTTTAACAAACCTCGCTCGTTCTGGGATAAGTACGGCGGCATACTTAGCCAGTTGCGTATTATAAGCTGCCAGTAAGTCAATATCGGGTGCTTGTTTGCGCAATACTTTCTGCTTTTGTTTAAGCACCTTATTATAACGGCTTAATGCCGATAAGTATGCAGGCCGTATTTGACATAATACCGAATCCATCAATCGCCGTCGCAATGCTGGTCCTTCTTGCACCAATCCCAAATCACTTGGGGCAAATAGTACTGATGGTAAAATCCCTACCAATTCGCGCAATGTTTGCAGTGTTACACCATTGAGAGTAATTTTGCGCTGTCTGCGACGTAATAGTGAGGCTTCCAATTTTTGCTGACGACCTTGTGATATAAATTGCGCCGATAGCCACGCGTGCGGTTTACCAAACTGTATCAACTCTTCATCATGCACCGTACGGAATGAGCGCGCTGCCGACCAATAGGCAACACCTTCGAGCAAACTCGTTTTACCCTGTGCGTTAGCACCGACAATCACATTGATACCCTCTTGAAATTCTACGACTTGCCTATCAATATTCCGGAAATCCTCCAATGCCAATGACCGAATAACCATTTAATCGTTGCTTAACCGAGTTGGCAACACCATATTTAAATATACCTCACCTTCCAGCGGCAAGACAACACATGGATTTAAGCTTCCATTAAAACATAATTTTACCTCATCATCATCGACTGTCCGTAACGCGTCAAGTAAGTAGCGGTTATTAAAACCAATTTCCAAGCCCTCACCGTCACCTTGACTGTCACATACGTCACTGCTGAAACCAAGTGCTGTTTTACATTGCATAGCAACGGTATTTTCATTGATTGTCAAACGAACGGCACTACGAATTTTTTCTTGAATGACCAGTGACACGCGCTCAACTGCTGTTTGTAACATCCGCGCATTAACAGTGACAGTATATTTGTAGTCTTCAGGAATGGCACGTTGATAATTGTGAAATTCACCTTCTAACAATCGTGAAAATAACGTCGCGTGTCCCATCATAAACTGAATATGCCGCCGGCCCAACTCAATGGTTAATATACTCTCCTCGTCTTCAAGCAAAATGCGTTCTAACTCACGCAGCGCTGCGCCGGGCACGATGAATTTAAAGTCTTCGCCTCCGTGTTCAATTTCCGTTTTACGAATAGCCATACGGAATCCGTCCAACGCTACAACATTCAGCTGATTGCCAATAATGTCGAACAATGCACCTGTGTTGAGAATTCGACTTTCATTGTCACTCAGCGCATATGTGATATGTGACAAAATATGTCGCAATGTAGCTTGTGAGAAAGTAAAAGTTTTTTCATTTTCAGTTTCCGGTAAATTGGCGTAATCACTTGCCGGTAAGCCGGGTAATTGAAAAGCAATGGTGCCGCATTGAATGTCAATGACATTTTGATCGTTGACTTCAAAAGAAATGACGTCATCAGGCATTTTACGTAAAATATCTTGCAACATTTTATTGGGCATAATAACTGCACCCTGCATTTGGATATCAGCGTGTAAAGATACTACAATGCCGATTTCCATATTATAACCGGTGATGGTGATATTATTGTCAACGTTAAAAAGCAAACCCTCCATTGATGGCAAAGCATTGCGCATCGAAGCTGCTCGTGCAGCCGTTGCCACAGCATTGAGTAAAATGCTTCGCTCACATTGAAATTTCATAGCATGTGTACCTCCAAAATTTTTTGTCTCAAACAGATAAGAGTATAGTTTATTATTATACTTAGTGGTAGTCGTAGGGCTGTGGATTGTGGAAAAGTCACCATAAGGCTTACGAGATATGGGATTGTAACTGGGGGCAACGTGTTGATAAAAAAGAATAACTTTTAATAATTATTTTTAAAAAAGTTTATTAACAATAACTTATCAACACTCAACAACTTGTCAACAGCGCATTGAGGTCATTATTCTCTGTTTAACCTCGAATATTTCGAAGAATAATATCAATCTCTCTCGCTGTTCTGTCGTCATTGTCTTTTTTGTTTTGCACTTGGCTCATTGAATGGGTGATGGTAGAATGGTCACGATTGAAGATTTTTCCGATTTTTGTATTTGAAATATCAATTAATGTCTTAACCAAATAAATGGCAATTTGTCGTGCGCTGGCAATGTCAGCACGCTTGCTGGAACTGAGCAATTCGTCTTCTTCTAAATGATAAAAGCGGCACACTTCTTTAATGATATGCTCCGGTGTAGGATTTAACCCTGGGTTTTCAGATAACAAGTCTTTAATCGCGCGCCGTGCCGTCTCAATATCAAGTGGTGCATTCATCAATTGATGATGTGCCATAATTTTTTTAACTGCACCTTCTAATTGTCGAATATTTGCCGTGATGTTTTCAGCAATGTAAAAACTCAAGTCATTTGGCAGTGGTAACCCAAGTGTTATGGCTTTGCTTTGAATGATGGCGACTCGTGTTTCAAAATCCGGCGGTAAAATATCAACAACTAGTCCTGATTCAAACCGTGAACGTAGCCTGTCTGTCAGCATGGGAATTTCTTTGGGCGGACGATCGGAGGTAAAGACCAATTTGTTATTGTTCATATACAACTCGTTGAAGGTGTTAAAAAATTCTTCCATTGCGTAATCTTTACCGCCGATAAACTGAATGTCATCAACAAATAACATGTCAACAAGACGGTATTTTTCACGAAATTCTTTTGTCTTATTGGTGCGAATGGCTGATATGATTTCGTTAGTAAAATTCTCAGCCGTTACAGCACAAAGAGTGCTGTCAGGAGTATCGTGTTTAATTTTGTTTATCATGGCATAGAGTAAATGTGTTTTACCTAAACCAGAATCACCGTAGATAAACAACGGATTGTTGGTAGTATTCGTAACGTTAGTGGTTGCCCAAGCAGCAGCATGGGCGAACTCGTTAGATTTTCCAACAATAAAGTTATTAAATGAATACTGTTCACTCAAACAATCAGGGTCAAGCTGACTGTCGATGAGCGGCATTTTAATAACTTCCATCGCATTGGCGTCGTCGGTAATATGGATGTCAAATGTGCCACCGTACAGTGAATCCATGGCGCGGTGCAATGCCGGCATATACCGCTCTTCGATAAACGGGCGTTTGAACGAGGAAGTGTACAATGTCAAAGCATTGGGGGCGAAAGATACGACTTGTGTATCATCAAACCAAGTTTTCATGCTTTGCGGTGTCAATTCAGTTGCCAAATGCTCGTAAATTAGTTTCCATAATTGGTGCTTATCTTCCATGTCTGTATACCCTCATTTCAATTGACTCATTATATCATAAACGCAAGAAAAAGGCAAGCAGGGAACAACTAATATATCGTTCCCTGCCTGTAAAGTTTTGCATCCTACGAAATGACCTCTTGGCCGCCTAAATAAGGGCGTAATGCGACAGGGATATAGATGCTGCCGTCTTCGTGTTGATGATTTTCTAGCAACGGAATTAGTATTCGCGGTGTCGCAATGCCCGTATTGTTGAGAGTCCAACAATATTGTGTATTGCTGTCGATATCACGATATCGAATATTTGATCGCCGCGCTTGAAAATCGCCCATTGTTGAGCAGGAATGCGTTTCGCAATAAGCCTCACGACTAGGCATCCAAGTCTCAACTTCATGTTTTTTAATCTGTCCTAAGCCAATTTCACCCGTACAGGCTAACGATACACGATATGGCAACTCTAAAGCTTGCAAAATGGTCTCAGTATTGCCTAATATTTCATGATGCAAATCGTCGGCCATATCGGGTGTGCAAAAGACGACCTGTTCAACTTTTTGAAACTGATGTACGCGATACAATCCACGTGTATCTTTGCCGTATGTTCCCGCTTCACGACGAAAGCAAGTGGATTGTCCGGTGTAACGTAATGGCAATTTTTGTCTTTCTAAAATTTCATTACTATGGTAGCTGACCAAAGCTACTTCTGACGTACCGACAAGATATAACTCATCTTCGCCGACGTAATATGCCGATTCACGTCCGATGGGGAAATATCCGGTACCTGCCATGGCATGTTCTTTGACGAGTACCGGCACGGACATGGGCGTGAACCCTTTATTACACAGCACATCAAGGGTCATCCTCAAGATGGCTGATTCAAGTAATGTACCCATATTTTTTAGAAAGTATGAACGACTACCCGCACATTTAACGCCGCGCGGAATATCCATCATATCGTGCAAATCACACAACTCAACATGGTCACGCGGTGCAAAGTCAAACTGTGGGATATCGCCGACACGGCGTACTTCAACATTGCCCTCTTCACCTTTACCGATGGGGACATCAGGTAAAGGAACAGACGGTACAGTCAACATCAGCGCATCAAATTCAGCCTTTAATTCACCTATAGCTATTTCCAATGTGGAGAGCTCGGGCTTGATGGCGCGTACACGCGCAATCCCCGTTTCATCGGGCTTGCCTTTAGATAATGTGTTGCGCTCGGCGCGTAGCTTTTCAATTTGTGCCGTTTTATCACGTAGTTGTGTGTCCAAGTCGAGCAAACGATCGATATCAACCGGAAAATTTTTATCAGCTGCCGCTTGTTTACAGACGATTGGATTGTTACGAATAAAATTGATATCAAGCATTATTCTTCACCCTCCGATGCTAATAAAGATTCCAATTCGGTTACGCGTTGACGTAGCTGCCGTAATTCTGACATGTAATTTTCATTTACTGTGCGAAAGGCCTCAATTTCGCCTTCTAATCGCTCAATGTCATCTTGTAGTGACTCCCTTTCCATACGTAAGGCATTGCGCTCTTCGCGCAGCGCCGCATATCGCGCATCCATAGCGCTTAATTCATTGAGTAAAGTGTCACGCTCTTGCTCTAACATCGCGATATCTTCGCCAGCTTCAAAAAGTAAACGGTCCGTACTTATATTATGCGTGGCAAAGAGCGACGTAACAAGAAATATAGTTGAAACAGAGAACAATAACAATATATAAATGGCCAGAAATCGCAAATTTCTCTTTGGATTCTTAACCTTTATAGTGGATTCATTTGTCTCAGAAGTGTCGTGCTTCACATTTTTTTCGTCCATAATCATGCATCCTTCCTTTTCGACAACTGCATCAACAACGCGTCTAAATCGTCAAGGCCATAATATTCCAATTCGACTTTGCCTTTGCGTGCGCTGTGGGTGATTTTGACTTTGCGCCCGAGTGACGAGCTCAATTGTTGCTGTAACGCCGTGATATTGGCGTCGGGCGTTTTGGCGCGAGAGGTGATATCTTTGCCGTCAGTCATTTTTTTGACTAGTGCCTCAGCTTGTCTTACTGACAATTTGCCCGACAAAATGGACTCAGCCGCCTTTTCTTGTAACGCTACTGTGGATAACGACAACAGTGCCCGCGCATGTCCGGCGGTAAGGTTTTCATTATGCAGTAGTATCTGCACCGACTCTGGCAAGGATAGCAACCGCAAGGCATTGGCGATTGTCGGGCGCGATTTACCGACGCGTAACGCCGTCTCTTCTTGTGTCAACCCGTAGTCGTTGATCAACTGGCGAAAACCTTGCGCTTCCTCCAATGGCGCAAGATCTTCGCGCTGTAAATTATGAATCAGGGCCATCTCGGCAGCCAATCGATCATCTGCCTCAAAGATACGTACCGGAACTTGTGTTAAATTGGCCAAGCGAGCCGCCCGCCAGCGCCGTTCACCGTCGATAATTTGATAATAGCCACTGGGCAATCGCCGCACAGTAATAGGCGATAGCACGCCGTGTGTTTTTAGGCTTTCAGCCAGTTCAGCGAGTGCCTTTTCATCAAAATGTTTGCGTGGCTGGTCGATGTTGGGTTCAATTTCGGCAACGCGTAGCGTCAAATCGCCCTGTTCTGCACCATGCAATGCTTCGTCGCCAATTAGCGCACCTAAACCGCGGCCGAGGCCTGTGGACTGTTTTTTCATAATTTTATTCCTCGTGAAACTTGATTTCGCGAGGACCCCTTTCTTGATTTTGTCTGGCGATCATTATTTCTTAGTGACGATCTCCTGGACCAACTCACCATATGCAATTGCGCCGCGTGACAACTTGTCGTAACCGAAGATTGGCAGCCCGTGACTGGGCGATTCTGACAAGCGTACATTTCGCGGAATAACGGTTTTATATACTTTGCCGGGAAAGTGCCGCTTGACCTCATCGGCGACTTGCGACGACAAGTTTGTGCGGTTGTCAAACATCGTTAACACAACACCTTGCAAGGACAACGTGGGATTCAATCGTTGCTTAACCAACCGAATGGTGTGTGTCAAATTACTCAGTCCTTCCAACGCGTAATACTCGCATTGAACCGGTACAAGCACAGCGTTGCTAGCGCACAAAGCATTTAATGTCAATAGCCCAATTGATGGCGGACAGTCGATGATAATGTAGTCATATAATAAATGCAGCGGCCGTAGAGCGCGACGCAAACAAAACTCACGCTCTTCTGCGCCAATCAGTTCTAATTCTGCGCCTGCCAATGCCTTGTTTGAGGGCAACAAATCACCCCAAGGCGTTGATACGACGGCTTTAGAAGCGTCAACTTCATTAATGAGCACGTCGTAAATATGCGGCGATGAGCCCCTATCCACGCCGAAACCGGACGTGGCGTTTGCCTGTGGATCAAAATCAACAAGCAACGTGCGCTTATTTGCACAGTATAACCCCGCTGCAATATTGATAGAGGATGTCGTCTTGCCGACGCCGCCTTTTTGATTGACTATGGCGATGATATGAGCCATATGTGAATGTGCCTCCGTGTGTAAAATTTCTAACTTGGCTATCATATCATGTCGCGCACAAAAAAGCAAGCATAAAAATGTTTCACGTGAAACATTTGCGGCGGATAGCGCCTGCCAACGTTTCACGTGAAACAAGTCAATTTGACAAAGTCGTGAAAAAGCAATCCCCTATAATTTGCTCTCACCTTTCGGGATTCGCACGGTCATCACAAAATCAGCGTCGGTATCGTCACGGTGGATATCGGCGGCCACACCGGCAGCGCGCATCATTGACAATGCGCGGTCAATGGTATTAAAAAACAGCCGCACATCTTTAATCAGCACAAGAGGCTTTCGTTGCGTCGGTTCGGACTTCTGCTGGAAAAGGCGGTCGATATACCGTTCAGCTTGTGCCACATTCCAATCGTTTTCAATGATGGTAATAAGAACGGCCTTGCGCTGAACAACATCTTCAAGGCGCAGCAATGCCCGTGCGTGACGTTCGGTCAAGTTATGCTCACGGAGGAGTGCCACCACATCGGGCGGATGGCGCAGCAACCGTAATTTATTGGCCACCGCTGACTGTGATTTGCCCAATCGCAGCGCGGCCTGTTCTTGCGATAGTCCATAACTTTCAATAAGAAAGGCAATGCCCTTAGCTTCCTCGAAAAAATCCAAATCGCGGCGTTGTAAATTTTCAATCAGAGCCAACAGCGGGGAATCGCTATCTTTGATGTCGACCAGCAGGCACGGCACTTTTTTTAAACCGGCCAGCCGCGCGCCGCGCAATCGCCGCTCACCGGAAACTAATTCGTAGCGATGAGAAAGCCGCCGCACGGACAGCGGTTGAATGATACCGAATTGATGGATACTATCAGCAAGCTCGCGCAGAGCCGTCATGTCAAACACACGGCGCGGTTGCGAAGGATTGGGAGCAATGTGGTCAATGGGAATAAAATGTACTTTAGGGCTGTCAAGCAAACTTTTCTTAAAAATCGGTTGCATACCGTACCTCCTATGTATAGACAAGCATAGTATACTGCAAGGGTTTTCATAAACCTTGAAAATGTTGTCGAACGTTTGTGTCGATTTATAGGAAGTTTTGATGAGGTAAGCTTTACATTACCGCATCAAATTGAAGTAACAGAGCAAAAAACCGCTCAATTACGGGCGGTTTTTGCTCTGCTGTCAGAGTTTGCTATACAGCAAACTCTATTCTTCCAACATCCTCGTGCGTTCGCGAAATAGCAGCGAAATGGTCCACACACCGGCTAATGCAATAATGGCATATACAATACGACTGATGGTGGCGGTTTGTCCGCCGAATAGCGCAGCAATCAGGTCATATCGAAACAGGCCAATACTGCCCCAGTTGAGTGCGCCGATGATGCTGAGTGTTAAGGCCAATCTATCCATAGGGAAATTTACTCCTTTCCTGGTTATGCTGAAAAAAGAAATGCATTCTAACACTTCGTTTCTTAGTACAGGTTGGGGATAAGTTGATTCAAAATTTATTTAGCCCGTGAGTTAGTATCAGCCGAATAGATTAAACTATGCAAAAAAAAATGATTTTCAAATTTGCAATTTTTGCTGTGAAATGATATACTGAGCAATACAATGAACGTTAACACTTTTGGGAGGCTCACATGAAAAATAAAACCTGGTGGCATGATAAAATTGCCTATCAAATCTATCCACGCAGCTTTTACGATGCCAATGGCGACGGTACCGGCGACATCAAAGGCATTACGGCAAAGCTTGATTATATTAAGAGCTTGGGTATCGACATCGTGTGGATTTGCCCGTTCTATAAGTCGCCGATGGACGATGGCGGCTACGATATCAGCGACTACTACGACATCGACCCAATTTTTGGTTGCAAAGAAGATGTTGATGAGCTGCTTGAAGAGGCCGGCAAGCGTGGCATTAAAATTTTGATGGACTTAGTGCTCAATCATTGCAGTGATGAGCATGAGTGGTTTCAAAAAGCCCTTGCTAACCCGACTTGCGAAGAAGCAGATTACTTCTGGTTTCGCACGACGACCGACGGCAAGCCGCCCAATAACTGGCGTTCAATGTTTGGCGGTTCGGCATGGGAACACGTTGGCGGCGGGCGGTATTACTTACATTTATTTAGCAAAAAACAGCCCGACTTAAACTGGGAAAATCCCAAACTGCGCCAAAAACTATATGACATGATTAATTACTGGCTCGACAAAGGTCTCGGTGGCTTCCGCATTGATGCGATCACACACATCAAAAAAGAGCCGATGTTGGCATCCTTGCCACCTGACGGCGATGATGGTTTAGTCGATTGCTATATTCCCACACGCAACTACCCCGGCATTGGCGACTATCTGCTCGACATGCGGCGTAATACGTTTGACAAATATGAATGCATGACAGTTGCCGAGGCGGCGGGCGTGCCATATGAAGATTTAGTAGATTATATTGGAGCCAACGGTTACTTTGATACGTTGTTTGATTTCAGTTATTCCGAGCTATACCACTACGGACACGCGTGGCATACCTGCAAAAAAGCCGGTGAATGGCCAATTTCGTTGCTGCGTGACAAGATGTTCGCCTCACAAATCGAAACGGCGAAAATTGGCATGGGTGCGGTGTATTTTGAGAACCACGACTACCCACGGGCATCGGCGAAGTTTATTCCCGAGCAATATCGTTGCGCCACGGCCGACAAAATGCTGGGTACTTGCTTTTTCTTCCTGCGCGGCATTCCGTTCATCTATCAGGGGCAGGAAATCGGCATGACCAACGTGCGTATGCCGTCGATAGACGACTACAACGATATCAGCACGAAAAACCATTACGCCCTTGCCATCGCCGACGGCCTTACGCCGGAAGAGGCCATTGATGCCGTGTCGATTTACAGCCGCGATAACGGCCGTGTGCCGTTTAGCTGGGATGATTCGCCTAACGGCGGTTTTACTGCAGGTACGCCGTGGTTAGCCACACATCCCAAGTACAAAGAAATCAACGCGGCGAAAGAGATGGCGGATAAAAACTCGGTCTACTGGCATTATCGTGCCATGATCGACTTACGTAAAAATCCGGTCTATAAAGATACCTTTGTCAATGGCGGACTTACACCGATTTTATTGGCGTATGACCAAATTATCGCTTATAAGCGTGGTGAGAATATTGCGGTGATTTGTAATTTCAGCCACGAGGAGCAAGTGGTAAAGCTGCCTTTTAATGCTCGGCGATTACTGCTGAACAATTATGAGAATTTTGTGACGCATGATATTGGTGAGGATGTGGTGCTTGCGCCGTACCAGGCAGTGGTCTTGGAAGTGTAGGGTTAAAAAAAGGACGGCATCGCCGTCCTTTTTGCTATGTCTTCTCGCGTTTCACTATGTTTAGCGAGGCCGATGACTTCGTAGCAGTTGCCTTTGTAGGGCGATAGATGCCTAACTCATCGCGCTAGACAACATACTCTCCGTCATAGGCCACCAATGCCGCGTGGTTAACACCATCAAGTTCGTTCAGTTCGTTAACGAGCGAACCCTCTTTATCAATCAACGTGACTTCATAAGTCAGCTCAATGCCTTTAGCGGTAACGCTGCGCGAGCGCAGCTTGTTGCGCTTGGTGGCTTTGTTCATGGCGGCCAGCGCAGCTTTGGCAGCCTGATCGTCATCACAGCCGACAACGAGCAGATAGCTGAGCCCGCCCATGGGCAGTAGGTTCAACACAAGCAGCACCACGGCGACGGCGATGCTGCCGATAAACGCCAAGCGGTACATGCCGGCACCCATACACAAACCGGCGGCAATTGACCAGAACAGGAAGAGCAAGTCAATGGGATCTTTGATCGCGGTACGAAAACGTACGATAGATAATGCACCGACCATGCCGAGCGACAACGCCGGACTGTTGCCAATCGCCATAACCACCATGGCTACGACAACGGACATCGCCGACATCGTAATGTTAAAATTGCGGCTGTATAACACCGCGCGACTGCTGATGCGGTAGACAAAGAAGATGTAGATAGACAACGCAAAAGTCAGTAGCAACGTCGTAACGATTTGTCCTGCCCCGATGTCATTGTCGAAGCCGACGGCCAGCATGTCGAAAAAGCCTTGCAAGTTCATAGTGTGTAGTTCTCCTTTATGCGCTGTGTCGCCGCACAGCATAGTATGAATTTCGACGTCGCTTGCCTGCGGCGGCCATCCAGCCTCAACATTTGCCCGATGTGTTTGGGAATAAAAGCGTCATACTTGACTTCCAAAATGGCCTGCCCGTCCGGCAGGACATCTATGGCGGACAAATGCTGCTCGGTTAGCGGAAACATGCCAAACGGTGCGCGAAGCCTTTGGTCGAGCGTCACGCGTACATTGCCCATCGGATTGACGAAAGCCTCGCGGTAATAATCAACCAACTGTACGGGTTTCAGCAGTTGCAGGCGGCGCGACAGCTCAAAGCGGCGAAGCAGCTGTTTTTCACTGGTCATCAAGGCGCGGCTATCATTTTCGAGAATTTGCCGCAATTCCTCCGGTGTTAGTGCAGCGACTTCTTTATTGACGTAGCTATCCTTTTTCTCTTTGCGTTCCAAATACACCATGCCTTGGAAATTATATAGCCGCAAACGGTATTTCTCGCGCTCGGCAACGCCTTCAAGTTTGTCGAGGAAAGTGCTCATCTGCGCGTTTTCAAAATAGAGGCTGCGTATGTAGTACCCGCCACTTTGATCGGCATTGGCATCACGTGCCATCACAGGTTCGAGCCGACGGCGTATGGTAACGACATCACTTTCATTGATAATGGTCTTGAACTCATGGCGGAAGCCCAAAACTGCTCACCCCCTTGCGTATATTTGCTATCTTACACCATTGTGGAGAATTTTGCAAGATGTATTTACAAATGGTGAAAGAGTATGATATAATGCGCTGCCAAGCCAAATGCGGTGGGGTGCTCCCGAAAAGAACGTTATATAATTAAATTAATGGGATAGTGGGAGCGGGTTATTTCAATTTTGCAAGCAGAAAAAGTGTTAAAAAATCGCTTGAAAGTATCCCCTTCCTTCGTCCCTCCCGTAATATGGATATATTGGCTAAAATATAGGTTTGAAAGGATATCTCTATGCTTCAACTTACGAACTTAACCAAGCAATTCAAAAAGGGCACATTGGCGGTTGATAATTTGTCGCTGACTATCAATGATAGTGAAGTTTTTGGTCTGCTGGGTGCCAACGGCGCGGGCAAGACTACCACGCTGCGTATGCTCGCTACTATGCTGTCGCCAACAAGCGGCACGGCTACTGTTGAGGGCTTCGACATTGTCAAACAACCTGAAGATACGCGCCGCAGCCTGGGTCTGCTCTTTGGCGGCGATGTTGGGCTATATGACAGGCTGACCTTGCGCGAAAATATCCTCTATTTCGCTGAACTCAACGATATGCCAGCCGAGGATGCCGAGGCGCACGTTAAACGCTTGGCAGAGCATCTCGACTTTACAGAACATCTCAAAAAATGGGCAGGCAAATGCTCGAAAGGTACGCGCCAAAAGGCGGCATTTGCGCGCGCCATTATCCACAACCCCAACGTCATGCTGCTTGACGAGCCGACCATCGGTCTTGATGTTACGGCACGGCAGAGCGTGGAAGATTTTATTCTGCATTGTAAAGATCTTGGCAAAACCATTGTGCTGTCCGATCATAATCTGGATATGGTTGAGCGCGTCTGCGATCGTATCGGCATCATTGATCAAGGCAAGCTGCAAGGTGTCGGCACCATTGCCGAATTGTGCGAACAGCACGGTTGCGAAACGCTCAAAGACGTATTTTTCAAGCTTTGTCATGAGAGAAAGGCGGTGGCGTCATGAGCAAATACACAGGTGTTGTCTTGCGAAAAGAGCTGAAAGACACTTTCCGCGACAAGAAGACAGTTTATCTCGGCATGTTGCTGCCATTGGTGCTATACCCGTTGCTCTTTTGGTTTATGGGTCGCGGTGCGGCGCAATTTGACCAAGCCGGTGCGACGGTGGCACTCTACGGCATGAATAACGCGCCTGCCGTGCAAGCGTTTTTGACGGACACTGTTTTTGCCGATTTTGAGGAGATTGACGTTGTTGATAGTGATGACCCACTGCAGGACCTGCTCGACGGCAACGTAAACGTTGTGATGCGTATGGACGACAATGCTGCCGCGGCCTTGCTGGCGGGCGAGCAGGCTGATATCCAGTTGATGTACAACAACACGCGTACGGCATCGCAAGTTGGTGTTGCCACGGTGCAGGGAACGCTTTACGCTTACAACCAAATCGTTGTGGCGCAGCGTCTGTATAGCGAGCATGGTGTTTCGCTTGATGATTTGTCACCGCTTGTGATATTGCCGAACGAGCGGTACAGCGACGCCGAGGGAGAAGCCAATGATTTCCTGTCCATGATGGTGCCGATGCTGCTGTTGATTATGCTGGCAGTGGGCAGCATGGCCTCGGCCGTCGACATGTTTGCCGGCGAGAAAGAACGCAAGACATTGGAACCGTTGCTGACAACACGCGCAGGGCGCGGCTCGATTTTGACGGGCAAGTTCTTGGCTGTGTCGATGATTGGCTTCTTGACCACGATTATCACCTTAGTCGGTATGTTCCTCGGCTTCTACATCAATGCCGACACCATGATGGGCGAAGGCGGTGGCTTTGGCGGGTTGTTGGAAATTCCTATTCCGGCTTTGTTGTTGTCTTTGCTGCTTGTCGTTGCGGTGCAGATGAGCTTTACCGCCATCCACGTCATTCTGTCAGCGTGGTCAAAGAATGTGAAAGAAGCCAGCACCTATGGCTCGATGGTCATGGTGGCCGCCATGATTCCCGCCTATGCCACAATGTTTATGGCGGCCGGCGATGTGCCGCGCTGGATGATGTATGTGCCGTTTGTCAACGTCGCGGGCGCGCTGAAAATGCTGCTTGGTGGCTTCCACGACTATGCCATGGTTGGTATTGCGCTGGCCAGTTCGGCGGTCTTCCTATTCGTCCTGCTGTGGGTGACAACGCGCATGTTCAAAAAAGAGGAGATTATGCTGAGGATGTGATCCGCCGTACAAGAGGCGTGACAAATATAAACATAGGGGCGGGCATCCCATGCCCGCCTATTTTTTATCATAGGAGATAAGCCATTATGACAACAATGCCGCATCACATCATACTTGACGGCATCATCTCAATACAAGCTTGCATTCAATCCAAGAGCCGCCCCATACACACCGTCTACATCGGCACACAAAAGCAAAGCCGAAAGATTGACTGTTTTCTCAATGTGCTGGAAGAGAATAGCATACATGTCCAATGCGTTCCGCCGGATTTTATTAAACAGCTTTCCGCCGGCAAAACAAATGGCGGTATTGTCGCGACGGCGGGAAAACGGGTATTTCAATCTGCTGAGACCATATTTGACAGCATGGCAACGCCGCACTTTTATGTGCTGCTGGAAGGCATCGAAGACCCGTTTAACGTTGGCTATTGCATTCGGTCTTTGTATGCGCTGGGCGTTAACGGCTTGTTTTTATCTGCGCGGGACTGGGGCGCGGCGGAAAGTATTATTGTCCGTGCCTCAGCAGGGGCTTCGGAATACATGCCCATTTGTCTCTATAACGATGCGGCGGAATTGGCTTCCACCGCACGTTTTCGTAATATCGACATCGTTTGCGCCGATGCGACTGATAAAGCTATAGACTTATATGAGACTCAATTTTCTGCGCCGATGCTATTGGTTATTGGTGGTGAAAAACGCGGGATAGCAATGGACTTTCTGTCGACGGCCAGCACTGTTGTGAAAATTCCGTATGCGCGGGAATTTCGATATTCTTTACCGGCAGCCTCGGCAACGAGTATTTTGGCATACGAGGTGATGCGGCAGCTGCGACAAAGAGACGCCGTACGCGAGGTGTAGGTTTGGCGCATTGTTTACAATTGCATGGCTGTAGTGTATACTAGACGCAACCGTAAAGCATAGGGCGGAAAAGTGCTGCTCTTATACGAATTGGAGGCTAATATATGACATTTTCTCAAATCCCCTACGAGCGACTGACCTACGAAACCCTCGTGCCGCAGATGCAAGATTTGACTGAGCGGTTGGCCGGTGCGGTTTCAGCTGCCGAAGCGCGTGAGGTCTATGTTGCTTACGACAAATTGGCGCAGCAGTTCGACGCGGCAATCGCCGTTGTCTACATCCGCAACCATTTGGACACGACGGACAAATTTTATGAAGACGAACAGGCATACAACGATGAAATGATTCCGCGTGCGATGGAGTTGTTACATGCATTCAATATCAAGCTGTTGGCTACGCCCTTCCGTGCCGACTTAGAGCGCGAATTTGGGGCATTGATTTTTAAGAACGTTGAAATTGAGCAACGCGCTTTTTCGTCCGCCATTGTTGAAGACTTGCAAGAGGAAAACAGACTCGATACGAGCTATACCAAATTGTTGGCAAGTGCGCAAATTGAATACAACGGAGAAACGTACAATTTGGCGCAATTGGACGCGTTTCATCTTGATGCTGACCGTGAAGTACGCCGCTGCTCAACGCTGGCACGAGCCGAATGGTTTAACAAGCAGACGGTCGAGCTGGATGAGACTTTCGATAAATTGGTGGCTTTGCGAACAGCGATGGCACAAAAACTGGGACACGACAACTACATCGCCATGGGCTATGACCGACAGGAGCGCAATTGTTACGGGCCGGCCGAAGTGGCAAAGTTCCGCGATGCCGTAGCAGCGCACATTGTGCCGTTAGCGGCAGAGTTGAAAGCCAAACAGGCGCAGCGTATTGGGCTTGACAGCTTAAAAATTTACGATGATGGTGTGCTCTTTCCCGACGGTAACGCCAAGCCGTTGGGCACACCCGAAGAGATTTTGGCCAATGGGCGGCAGATGTACCGCGAACTTAGCGCAGAGACGGACGAATGGATGGAAGCTATGATTGCAAAAGACGCATTTGATGTGCTGGCCAAGAAAAACAAAGCTGGCGGCGGGTTTTGCTACACCATTCACGAGTATAAATTGCCCTTTATCTATGCCAATTTCAACGGCACAAGCGACGATGTCGAAACGCTGACGCACGAAGCGGGACATTCGTTTGCGGCGTGGCGGTCATTTAAGTACCCCATGACAGGGCAGCGTGAATACTCTTACGATACTGCCGAAGTGCATTCAATGGCGATGGAGTTTTTGACATGGCCATGGATGCACCTGTTCTATGGCGCGCAAACCGATAAATTTAAACAAGCGCATTTGGAAAATGCCTTGACGTTCCTGCCCTATGGCGTGATGGTGGACGAATTCCAGCACATCATATATGAGCAGCCGAAACTATCGCCGCAGGAGCGCAACGAAGTCTGGCGCGCGTTGGAGAGCAAGTATCGCCCGTGGCTGGACATTGACGTGCCATTTTACGCCGAGGGGCGGCGCTGGCAAGCACAGAGCCATATTTATAGCCGGCCGTTCTACTACATTGACTACTGCCTGGCACAAGCTAACGCGCTGTCGATTTGGGCCGAGTCGCAGACTGATCACAAGGCAGCCTGGCGCAAATATTTGGCGTTTGTCGAGCTGGCAGGTACGCAGACATTTATCGATTTAACGCGAGGTGCCGGACTGAGCGACCCGTTTGAAACCGCGACATTGGAGAAAGTGGCTGAGATTGTGGCAAAATCTAAACTAATATAAAACCATCTTGGCGGCGCAGAGAAGTTATATTAGCGACAAGGGGTGTAGGCAATGAACATAACCTACAAAGACACAAAAAATTTTGTTAGCACAGACTTACAAGAGCTATTCTTATCTGTTGAGTGGTCGTCGGGACACTACCCTGAGAAGTTAGCTGTTGCGATGAGAAATTCCGGCTCAGTGTTCACAGCTTGGGACGGTAATAAACTTATTGGGCTTGTGAGTGCCTTAGATGACAATGTTATGACTGCATATATTCATTATTTGTTGGTTAACCCCGAATATCAAGGAAAAGGCATTGGAAAAGAATTGCTTAAGCTAATTACAGAAAAATACGAGACGTACCTGCGCATTGTGCTGATTGCATACAAAGAGGAAACAGGATTCTATCAAAAATGCGGTTTTATTCATAATGATAGAAGTGTACCAATGAAGATTACTTCACTCTGCACCTAGTAAGCATGCGAAAGCACGCCCCCCCTATGCTATGATTGGAGAAAACCATGACCATCACCTACACAGTTCACAATGGACTATATGTCAATCTAACCAATCGATGCACCTGCGATTGCGATTTTTGCGAGCGAAACAGCATCGACCGTGTCGGCAATTCTGGCAGTTTGTGGTTGGAGCGTGAACCGACGTTGCAGGAAATTCTCGACGATTTGGCAAAATACGACTTGATGCAATACGATGAACTGATTTTCTGCGGATTCGGCGAGCCAACACTGCGGTTAGATGTTATTTTAGGTGTTGCGCGTGATGTAAAGGCGTGTCATCCCCGCCTACCGATTCGTATCAACACCAACGGACATGCCAACCTGATTGCCGGACATGACGTCACACCGGACATGCAAGGCCTGATTGATGTGTTGTCCATTTCGCTCAACCGCCCTGACGGTGCGGCATATGAACGTCATATGAGGCCGGTCTATGACTGCGCTTTTGACGGCTTGCTCGATTTCGCGCGGCGCGCTAAGCAATATGTGCCGACGGTTGTACTAAGTGTTGTTGATGTATTGCCGGAAGAACAATTACAACAGTGCCGACTGATTGCAGAACGTCTAGATGTTACCTTTCGCGTTCGGCCCTATCATGCCGATTCTGATAATACTGTCGGCAATTTGACATAATTCCGTCTGTGGATAACCCTGTGGAAAACTTGAATTACTCTTGATATGACGGCATTTTTAACAATCCGATGATTTGCCTTGAATTCCACAAAGCATTGCGGCACAATGCGCGTTGTAATCCTTTGCGGGATTATTGTAAAGTAAGCGAAAATGTTTCGAAACCATGAATTCTAGCCATTGTCTACATCAAACGTCATGTAGTGGATGCAACGCCCTGTATCCCATAGCCTGCAAATGTTTACCGATTCATATGTAAAAGCAGCATTTCTGAAAATAATAGTTACAAACTTGACACAACCGTTGAATTTCTCAAAAAAACGTGGTATACTACTTAATGCATATTCTTTTCATGAAAGAAAACACAAGAGAGAGGGAACCACGTGATTCATTATACAATAGAGGGCGGCCGGCCGTTGAGCGGCACTGTGTCCATCAGCGGTGCAAAAAATGCTGCACTTGCCATTATTCCCGCTGCAGTACTCGTGCGGGGCACGTATCGGCTCGACAACGTACCAAACGTGCATGACGTTTGCATCCTCATCGACCTGCTCCGCGCCATGGGTGTGACGGTTAAAAAAATCAACAACAATTGTTACGAATTCAATTCAGACAGTGCCGATTGCTGTAACGTGCCGTATGAGTTGGCACGGCGCATTCGGGCGAGCTATTATTTAGTCGGCGCTTGTTTAGGTCGCTTCGGCAAAGCCGATGTCGCCATGCCGGGTGGCTGCGACTTTGGTGTACGCCCTATTGATCAGCACCTCAAAGGGTTTCAGGCCCTTGGTGCAACTTGTGATGTACGCGGCGGCGCGATTATCGCTGAATGTGCCGGTCAATTGACCGGCAGTACGGTTTACCTTGACAACGCATCGGTTGGCGCGACGATTAACATTATGTTGGCTGCGGCGCTTGCCGAGGGCACGACCGTTATTGAAGCGGCGGGCAAAGAACCGCATATTGTCGACTTGGCCAATTTCCTTAACTTCTGCGGTGCTGAAATTCGCGGCGCTGGTACCGATGTCATCAAAATCCATGGCAAAAAAGAGCTGTACGCCCGTGATTATGCTATCATACCTGACCAAATTGAGGCGGGAACGTATATGGCTGCTGCAGCGGCAACCGGCGGTGAAATTACATTGCTCAACGTCATTCCCAAGCATTTGGAGTGTATCAGTGTCAAGTTGCTTGAAATGGGCGTTGAAATCGAAGAAGGCGATGACACATTAACTGTGCGGCGTGACGGCGAAACCCCGTTGACAGCAACGTCGATAAAAACCATGCCCTACCCCGGATTTCCAACTGATATGCATCCGCAGATGGGTGCGCTGCTGACCATTGCAGAGGGCACATCAATGATTGCCGAGCGCGTGTGGGAAAATCGCTTTCGCTATGTCAACGAATTGCGGCGCATGGGTGCCGATGTTAAAATCGATGGTCGTGTTGCCGTTATCGAGGGTGTTAAACGTCTGTCCGGCGCGCCGGTGCAGGCATGCGACTTGCGGGCTGGTGCAGCGGCAGTCATTGCCGGCCTTGCGGCGTGGGGCACGACAACCGTGACTGACGTTTTTCAAATTGAGCGTGGCTATGAGGATTTGGTGGGAAAGCTGCAAGCGCTCGGCGCCAATATCCAACGCGCTGAAGAACCTGAAGAGCCGACGTTGACCGTGGTGACTGCGTGACCTTTGCCGTCACTCTCGCCAGCAGCAGTGCCGGCAACGCAACGCTGTTTTCTAACGGCAGGACGCACATTTTGCTCGACGCCGGATTGGGCATCCGTACATTAAAGCGCAATTTGGCCGCCTTTTCGCTGGCACCGGAAGACTTGTCCGGCATTGTCATCAGCCACGCCCATGGTGACCATACGCGGTCGCTGCCGTACATATCTGAAAGTGTACCTGTTTACGCCTCAAGCGGCACATCGAAGCGACTGTCAAATCGCCCGATTGCTGTTATGCCGGGGCAAATTTTCGAAATCAACGATGTACAAGTCAGTCTGTTCGCTACGCCACATGACTGTGCCGAAAGCACTGGATTTCTATTGCAAGACGGCGAAAAAACAATGGTGCAAGTGACAGATTTGGGACACATGTCATCTGATGTACTGGATGTGCTGACAAGCGCGCCAACAGTATTTTTGGAATCGAATTACGACCACGACATGCTCATCAACGGGCACTATCCGTGGTTCTTAAAAAAACGTATTGCCGGCTATCATGGGCATTTGTCCAATGACGATTGCGCCGACGCTGTGGCACATTGCGTCAAAAAAGGTCTGCAGAACCTTGTGTTGATGCACTTGTCTAAAGAAAATAATACGCCCGAGCGGGCGTATCAAACAACGACGGCACGGTTGGCGCACGACGGTATCGTTGTCGGGCGGGATGTGCAAGTACAAGTCGCGCCGCGGACGGAATGCTGTGAGTTAGTTACGTTATGCTAAACATCGAAATCATCTGCGCCGGACGTATCAAAGAAACACACTATCAAGCCGCTTGCGCCGAATACGCAAAGCGATTATTGCCATATTGTAAACTTACAGTAATCGAACAGCCCGAAGGTAAGCCGATAAATATCCCCGATGATCGTATATATACCATCGCGCTAACGCCCGAAGGCAAGACGCAAACAAGTTACGATTTTAGCCGTGAATTTTGGTCAGTCGGCGAAGCGCACAGCAAGCTGCGCTTTTTAATCGGCGGCTCAGACGGCCTGTTTCCGAAGGACTTGGCACGGGCGAATGAAGCATTGTCACTGTCACGTATGACATTTACGCATGCCATGGCGCGGGTGCTGTTGTTAGAGCAGATTTACCGTGCCTGTATGATTCGCATCGGAAAGAAGTATCATAAATAATGTAGAGGATGCCGCGCCTGCGCGGCTCCTACGAAACAAGGAGAATAAGCATGAAACATGAAAATATGGCGCTGCTCACCACTATGGACAACACAAACCTGGAAGTCGACTCACTCTGCGCGTTGCTCAACTCATGTGATATTGATACCTATGCCATGCCGGCTGATAACAATGGCATTACGCAAATCTTGCTCGGACAGTCGATGCAAAACCGTTTTGGCTTTGATGTCTACGTGTCAGCGGACAAGTTGCAAGAGGCAAAAGATATTCTCGCCGCGCCGCCGGTGTTTGAAGACGATGAGGAATAATGCATAGAGGCGGGTGCTTGGCCGCTTCCGCAGGCGAAAATAACAGGAGGTGCTTGTTGTACATGACATACCAAAAAAACTACCGCCATTGGCTAACCTCCCCCACTCTCACCGCCGATGAACGCGCTTATTTGCAAGGCTTGAATGATAAACAAATTGAAGCACTCTTTTTCGCGCCGTTGTCATTTGGCACGGCAGGGTTGCGCGGCGTGATGGACATTGGCCTGCACGCCATGAATGTGCACATCGTGCGCCATGCCACGCAGGCATTAGCCGATTTGGTGTTGCGGGAAAAAGAGGAGAGCCCGGTGGTTGTCATCGGTTATGACTGTCGTGAAAATAGTAAAGAATTCGCTCACGCCGCCGCGTCCGTGCTGGCCAACAACGGCATTGCCGTCAAGCTATTTTCCGAGCTTTGCCCCACGCCGCAAGTGTCGTTTGCCATTCGGCATTACGGTGCGATGGCCGGTATCAATATTACGGCATCGCACAATCCGCGTGAATATAACGGCTATAAAGTTTACTGGCGCGACGGCGCGCAATTGCCCACCGCCCACGCCGCGCAAATGGCTGATGTTATGGCAGGGCTGGATGTTTTGGAAAACTCGGCGCGTCATGTCGAGTGCCAAAATGCGGATTTACTCACAATACTGGGCCAAGAAACCGACAGATTGTTCCTGGACTGTGTGCTGGCACAGCGCAAGCGCGCAACACCGCCGGACAAGCAACTCAGCCTTCTCTACACACCATTCCACGGTGCCGGCTACCGCCTTGTACCGCAAGTTTTGCGCGAGGCGGGTTACACGCAAGTGCAACTTGTACCTGAGCAATCGATACCCGACGGTACGTTCCCGACCGTCAAATCGCCCAACCCTGAAAACATCGAAGGCTTTGCGCTGGCTATTGAGCAAGCCAAAGTGGAGGGCATTGACGTCATCATTGGGACCGACCCAGATGCCGATAGAGTCGGTGTAATTGTAAGAGAGGGTGAAAAATACAAAGCCCTGTCCGGAAATCAGATTGGCGTCATGCTGGCCGATTACTTAATAAAAAACACGTCCAAGGAAACCGAACAAATGCCTTGCGTCATTACAACCATCGTCAGTACGCGCATGATTGATGTCATCTGCAAAGCGCATGACGTGCCGCTATTCCGCACCTTTACCGGCTTTAAGTACATCGCCAGCGTGATGGAGCAGCACGCCGATACCCATAGTTTGTTGCTCGGGTTCGAAGAATCTTTTGGATATATGACAGGCGATTTCTGCCGCGATAAAGACGCCGTGACGGCGTCACTGCTCATTGTTGAAATGGCGCACTGGTATGCTGCGCAAGATATGACGCTGGCCGATGGCTTGGCGGCATTATACGCGCAATACGGCAATTATCGCGAAGAGACAGTTAATCTAGTCATGCCCGGCGTCGACGGCTTAACCAAAATGAGAGACTTGATGCACAACCTGCGCCGCAACCCGCCACAATGCATTGCCGCTGCGGCAGTTAAGGAAAAAATTGACTACAATAACGGCATCAATGGCCTGCCGCCCTCAAACGTATTACAATTCGAGCTAGCCGACGGCACGACAATCCTCGTGCGCCCCTCCGGCACTGAGCCAAAAGTCAAAGTATATATTCTGTCATCGCATCAAGAGATTGAAACATATGTAGTTTGGGCGAAACAATTAGCAGGATAAATATAAAAGACGGCAACTCGCCGTCTTTTTCTAACCACTTACCTAAAAACGCTTGCAATTTCACTGAAATTGCGCCATACTGCAATCACAGGAAGGAGGTCGCTCATTTGAGGTTTCGCATCGAATACATAGACTTGGCAGAAGATGAGGAAATTATTCTGCGCTGCCATAGTCTTGATGAAAACATTCGTCGTCACTGCCAAGCCATTGAGGCAATGCTCGACGAACGACCTGCCATCGTGTATACCAAAGGCGAGCAGGAGTTTTACCTGATTAGTCGTGACATCCTGTACTTCGAAACCCAGGGGGAAACAGTGTACGCCCATACGGCAAAGGATCTGTTCAAGGTTAATTATCGACTCTATCAGCTCGAAAGTATGCTGCCGCCGGAATTTCTGCGCATCAGCAAATCAACCATCGCCAATACGGCGCGGATATTATCGCTGACCAAAAGTGTATCATCAAACACTATCCAGTTTGCCGGTTCAAACAAAGAAGTCCATGTATCACGGTTCTATTTTAAGGAATTGAAGCAAAAACTAAGCCAAAGGAGAGGGTAACAATGAGAATGACTTTTGGCGCTTACCAAGAACTTGCCATGGTTAAGCAGCGTGCCATGCATGAGCACGAGCGACGGGATATGCGCCTGGCCATTCTGTTTCAAGGCATGGGCGGAACAATCAAGCCGCGCCGGCGAACAAAAAGGAGTGGGAAATATGAAAAGTAAACAGAATAATATCATACTGGGGTTAATCTTCCTCGCGACAGCTGCCGTAGTTATCTTGAATATCATCGGCATCGTCGAATTCGGATTTTGGACCATTATTCTTACCGTATTATTTGGTGGTGGCGTTATCTACCATACGGCATACCGCGAGTGGTTCGGCATGTTCTTCTGTTTAGGCGCGCTGACATGGGTATACCGCGATTTAATCTATGAGCATACCGGCATCGTGGTTCGCTTCTGGCCGCTGGTTGGCGTAGCGCTTTTGTTGGCAGTGGGGTTTCGCTTCCTGTTTGGTAAAGGGAAGGGCAAGCAAGGTATTTTTAGTAACTGGGACGTAAATGTTGATTTCAGCGACGACGATGACGTCATCATCGGCAATGTAGGGTCATCGAGCGATGAAAACGCCCCCGGCGAGCGTGTGTATTTTAAGGAAAGTTTCAGTGGCAGCACCAAGTTTGTTACGTCGGACAACTTGTCTTATGTTGGCATTATCAATAAATTTAGCGGCATAGAAGTGCATTTGGAGCAGGCAACGCTGGCGCCCGATGGCGCGACGGTTGCCATCGAAAACAAATTCGGCGGTGTAGAAATTTATGTGCCTCATGGCTGGAATATTGTTACTAAGGCAAACAGCTTTTGTGGCGGCTTGGAAACACCAAATCAGCCGTGGAAGGAAGGCGCACCGACACTGACAATTGTCGGGCGCAATCAATTCGGCGGTGTAGAGGTCAATATTGTGTAAGGGGTCATATCATGAAAAAACAAACCAACATCTTTTGGGGACTTATCGCTATCGCTGCCGCTGCATTAATCATTATCAACATTGTTGTACAGCCGCTGCCCATGAGCCCGCTCTCTATTGTCCTCACGGTCTTGTTAGGCGTCGGATTTATCTATAAAGCCATTCGCCGTGAATGGGGCAGTGCTTTCTTCTTCGCCGGTTGGTTGACATGGCTGTACCGCGAACCCATTTACAACGCAACGGATGTGCGTCTGAGCATCTGGACGATTTTTGGTGTCATGTTATTGTTGAGTATTGGGTTTAGGATGCTGTTCGGCAAGCGTAAACACACCTTTTTCGATATCGCCGGCGTTAACATAAGCTTTGATGCCGACGAAACAGGCGATAAAGATGAAATCATCATTGAGGCAGAAGAGGACTGAGAACGCCTGCCATTTCTTCACCAAAAATTCGCACGGCACGAATGGCCTCGCTCAAACAGTTGCCCGAACTGCCAACCTCAAGCAACAGTGAGCCTGTCGTGGCATGTTGATTAAATCGCCCGTTGCGCATCAAAATTGGGCGCATACTGTTCGGGACACGCGCCAATACTGCCTGTTGCAGCTGTGCGGCAAAAGCCAGATTTTCGCGCCAATGCGGAAATGGCTGCCCACTGCCGCTGCTGCCCATCACAAACATCATCTGCGCGTGATTTTCCCCATTATATTTTGTCACAGCACTATAAATTGTACCATCGTCGCGCATAATTGAATCCCGGTGAATGTCAATAACAATAGCTATGCTTGGATAGCGCTCAATATAGCTTTCGATGCTCTCTAATGCGCGGCTATATGCGCCGGCAAATGTTGGGAAATCATAGATCGTACGGTCGTGCAGTACGTTAAACCCGTGTGCCGTCAGCACTCGCGCCAATTCGTCGCCGATGCGCACAACATTAAAGTTCGCATCATCGGTACGCTCCACATCAGTCGGAACGTACCAATTTTGTTCATTGGGGAAAAATGCTTCGGTCGTATGTGTATGAATAAGCAAAACCTGCGGTTGATTGCGCTGCAAATTGAGGTTGAGCGGCGCATTGAGCAGCAGTTCGACGTCAATATCATAAGAAGTGCCATTGCGGACAAAGACATCGCCGTAAGTTACAAAACCGTTGGCGTTGGCCGGAATAAATGATCCTTCACGCACACGATAAGCCCGCCGATCGGGCTCAAACGGCGGAAAATCAAGCTGTGGCATAAGCACGGGGAAGACAGAGGGCGCAATACCATCCACAGCCGTTGCGGTATGCGCCGGGATCGGCACACTGCCTGTATCATTCGGCACATCAAGGTTCGCTGCCGGCGGTTGTCCGTCGTCTTCTACGTATACTGTATTAAAATTCAGCCATCGCCCCAACGCCGCCGACTGCCAAGCAATGGCATGTCGGGCTTCAAGGCGTGGTGGTGCAAAAAGTGCGCTCTGTGAGGCAATGGAGGCTTGAAAGAGACTTGTTCGCCGAGCTGGCGTATTGAGCGAAACGTTGCCAGTCAATAATATGTACAATATTGCTGTCAAGAAAGTCAGCACAGTTATGGGAAAAATGATTCGCTGTATATAAGGGTGGACACCGTTTGCTCGTTGTTTTGGTAGCGTGTAGGGTCGGTGAGGTTGCATACATGTTCTCCTTTGTTCTTGTAAGAGCGAACACAGTTCGCCCCTACGACTATATGCGCCTGTCCTCGCGGATATGCTTGTAGGGTGCATAACCTGGTCGCTCCGAGAGGGAAAGCGCATTGCGTGCTGCATGGCTGCGCCTTTATGGCTTCAAAGTTATTTAACGGTTGCCTGCGGCAGCGCTATGCCAAAAATCCCCTGACATCGGCTAACGTAAACTCTTTATGCAAGGCCAAACTAATACCATATCCCACCACCCGCGCCACTTCTTTAACCAATGCATCAATATCCTTGGGCGTGACGATTAAGCTGCCGCCGTAATCGTTAAGCGCCTGCGGGTCAACTTCCCCTTGTCCTGCTTCTTCAAGTAGATCGGCGGCCAGCGTTGCTGCATCAACAACAGTCGGAATGCCGACGGCAATAACCGGTACGCCCAGTGTCTGCGCATTCAATGCTGCCCGTGCATTGCCAACGCCCGAGCCGGGCACAATGCCGGTGTCGCAAATCTGCACCGTCCGGCAAAGTCGCGATAACTTACGGCTGGCCAGTGCGTCAACGACCAGCAGACAATCGGGATGCATGCTGTCAACAACGCCACGAATAACATCGGCACTCTCCATGCCCGTTGATGCCAATACGCCGGGACTTAACGCCGAAACCGGCCGCAGCGCCCCAAAATGTTCGGGATATTTCTGCACTAAGTGCCGTGTCACCACAGTACTTTCGACAGCAAGCGGCCCGACGGCGTCGGGCGTAATGTTCTTGTTGCCCAATCCAACAATCAGTACCGCCGTGGCATTGGAAGGAAGAAGCTGTGTGATGTGTTGCGCTGCGGCGTAGGTGCTGTTGTCAAAAGCCTGCGCATCATGCCTGCGCAGTGACGGTAGCTCAATGGTAACATACTGTCCGGCGGGCTTGCCCAACGCCCTTTCACCGCGCTCATCGAGAATACGAACGGTGTGAACATCACAATCAAAGGCGTGACTGTCCGAAATGTCAACACCTTCAAGCGCAGTTGATTGTTGCTCCTGCCATAGTTCGTGCGACTCAACGGCAAGATCGGTGCGGATTTGCGGCATAAAAAATCTCCTTTATACAAATTAGGGGTTGTACTTTGGTAGGCAGGCGTGATATAATAATACTGAAAGCGAGCGCATGAGTTTTGCCGTGAAAAATGCTGCGAACGCGCCGCCAATGAAGTTCAAATCTAAAAAGGAGGCTACTATGAAAGACGTAAAAGACTTGAAAGGTACAAAGACTGAAAAGAATTTGCACGAGGCGTTTGCCGGTGAGAGCATGGCGCGCAACAAGTACACCTATTATGCAAGCAAGGCCAAGAAAGAAGGCTATGAGCAAATTGCCGCCATCTTTACCGCGACGGCTGACAACGAGCGGGAGCACGCTAAAATTTGGTTCAAGCTGCTCGAAGGCGGCGAAATTGAGAGTACCGATAAAAACTTGGCGGCGGCCGCCGCGGGTGAGCGGTATGAGTGGACCGACATGTATAAAACATTCGCTGAAGAAGCCGCCGAAGAGGGCTTTGATAAGATTGCATCGCTGTTTACAATGGTGGCAAAAATTGAAGCCCAGCACGAAGCGCGATATAATAAATTGCTCGAACGCGTCAAAACCGGCGGTGTGTTTACCCGCGATAACGATATCTTATGGGTTTGCCGCAATTGCGGCCATTCGCACAAAGTCGATGTTGCGCCAGACATATGCCCCGTTTGTGCCCACCCCAAAGCATATTTTGAGGCGTACGCAGATAACTATTAAGAGTATTGAACATCGTAAGGGCGGGGCAACCCGCCCTTTTTCGCGCATCCCTTATAAAGAGGTTATTTGTGAAGCGTGTTTGCTCACCAAATAAGCTTTGGCGCGGCGTGCATCCTGCGGCGCGACATCAATTTTCATGGTAACTTCGGTGCTGTAAATGTCGTTAAAGATATAAGGAAACAATCCCGTCGGCCGTTGTGGTTGACGGGGCAAAACTTGCATGGCGTTGACCGCCACGCCTGTATCGCGCAAATTGCGCAGCGCCCACTCAGCAGTATCGGCATCCTCAAAATTGGCAATGATGACAGACATAGGGCTCTCCTTATCGCGGAGCGTTGTGCTCCATAACACAGTCTTTGCAAAATTTCGCCGATTATCCAAAAAAAATGCTTGACTTTACCAGCCTCACATGCTATACTTCTCTGTATCGCGTCAAACGGGTTACACAAGATGTAGCGGTGAACGGTGTTTGCCCGCATACACACCCTAAGAGCGGCTTGACAAAACATTCGAGAGGAAGAACACATGAAAGCAATCATTGAAACCGGCGGTAAGCAGTTTACCGTCAGCGAAGGCGACATCGTTTATGTCGAAACATTGGGGGCTGAAGAGGGCGAAACAGTCACGTTTGATCGAGTGCTTGCCATCATCGACGGTGACGGCATTACAGCAGGTGCACCGACGCTCAAAGGCTCAAAAGTAACGGGCAAACTCATCAAAAACGGCAAACAGCGCAAAGTCGTCGTCTATAAGATGAAGCGCCGGAAAGGCTATCGCCGCAAGCAAGGGCATCGCCAGCAGTATTCGAAAGTGCAAATCGAAACCATCGCACCGTGACAACGCTGACATTCAGCCTGCGTGGCGATGACATCATCGCCGTGTCCGTCGAGGGCCATGCGGGGTACGCCGAGTCGGGCGAAGACATTGTATGCGCCGGCATCAGTGCGTTAGTGCAGATGGTCGATTGCCAGCTGTATATGCTGGAAACCGATGCCGACATGTCAGTTGACGAAGAGACAGCGCGCATTATGATCAAAGTCGGCAATAAAGAAGCCATTACAAAAGCGCAATTGCCATTACACGCGCTGATGGTGGTCGCCAAATCGTGGCAAGAAGAATATACTGATTTTATTTCAGTTCAGGAGGTCAAATTACTATGATGAATATTAGTTTACAATTTTTCGCCCATAAGAAGGGCGTTGGCTCGACCAAAAACGGTCGTGACTCTGAATCTAAGCGCCTCGGCCCCAAGCGCGCCGACGGACAAATGGTACTGGCAGGCAATATCCTGGTGCGCCAACGCGGCACACGCATTCATCCGGGCAACAATGTAGGCATTGGGCGTGACGATACGCTGTTTGCCTTGACAAGTGGTCGTGTGCGCTTTGAGCGTATGGGACGTGACCGCAAGAAAGTCTCGGTTTACGCGGAATAAATTTTAACATAAATTTATCATGCAGAATGCAGAATTGGGATGCCGCCGTCTACGGGCGCGTAACTCTGCGTTCTGCATTTTACATTGACGCCATGTAGGAGATGCGCCTCTGTGCGCTTCGCCGATAAGCATATAATTGAGAGGTTACTCATGTTTATTGATAAGGTCAAAATTACAATCAAAGCAGGTCGAGGTGGCGATGGGTCGATCAGTTTTCGCCGTGAAAAATACGTTGCCGCCGGCGGCCCCGACGGCGGCGATGGCGGACGCGGCGGCAGTGTCTACGTTGAAGTTGACGGGCATCTCAGCACCTTACGTGACATCCATTACAAACGTCACTACGCTGCCGGCAACGGTGCGCCGGGTAGCGGCAAGAAGTTTTACGGCAAGGACGGTGACGATATTGTCATCCGCGTACCGCGTGGCACAGTTATTTACGATGCCGAGAGCCGGCTCGTTATCCAGGACATGAGCCTGTTGCCCGAAAATGAGAAATTTTTGCTCGCCAAAGGCGGGCGCGGCGGCTGGGGCAACAAAAAATTTGCCACACCGACACGGCAAGCGCCTCGCTTTGCCAAAGCCGGATTGCCTGGGCAGTCGTGCGAAGTCATTTTAGAACTGAAAATGCTGGCCGATGCCGGATTGGTCGGTTTCCCTAACGTGGGCAAATCAACACTGCTGTCAGTTGTGTCGGGGGCTAAGCCCAAGATTGCCAACTATCACTTCACAACGCTGACGCCGCACCTGGGTGTCGTTCATGTACGTGAAGAGCAAAGCTTTGTCCTCGCCGATATCCCCGGCCTTATCGAGGGTGCTGCTGACGGGCATGGTTTGGGGCATGACTTCTTGCGCCATGTTGACCGCTGCCGCCTATTGATACATGTCATCGACGTATCGGGCAGCGAAGGCCGCGATCCGTTGAAAGACTATCACGCTATCATGGCCGAACTTCAAGCCTTCAGCCCTGAATTGGCAGCGCGTCCGCAGTTGATTGCGGCAAATAAAATAGATTTGATCCCCGCCGCAGAAGGCGTGCACCCAGGCATTCCAAATGAGTTCATACAAGCCATGCAAGCCATGGGACACCAAGTCTTCCCCGTCAGTGCCGCCACGCAGCAAGGGGTGCGCGAACTCGTATCCGCTGCCATGGAAGCCCTTGGTGACCTACCCCCCATTGCTATGTATGAGTCGCAAACAGCGGTTGCCGGCGTGTCGCTCGGCACACCCGAAGACACCGAAATTGTCAAAGAGGGTGAAGATCTTTGGCTGCTCAGCGGCATCTGGTTGTCACATCTTTGCGCCAACGTCAATTTTGATGACTATGAATCGCGCATGTACTTTAACCGTACGCTGCAACGTTTCGGCATCTACGAGATGTTAGAAAAACAAGGCGTGCAAGAAGGCGATACGATAAGTGTGTATGATATTGAATTTGTGTATGAGATATAGTGCTGTCGCCGACTAATTCGGGGTCAATTCCGCAAGGAATTGCGCGGCAGTCACAATCGCGCTTGTGGCGTTGCCGATAGAAGTAAAAAGGGGGTTCCCGCAAAATTGCTTTGTGGGAGAAAACACCATGGCAGGACATTCTAAATGGAACAACATAAAGCACCGCAAAGGCAAATCTGATGCCCAACGGGCAAAGATCTTCACCAAGTTGTCGCGTGAAATTATCGTAGCTGTGCGCGAAGGCGGCGGCGACCCGTCCGCCAATGCCAAATTGCGTGATGTCATGGCCAAAGCCCGTGCCGCCAACGTGCCTAATGACAACATCAAGCGCGTCATCGATAAAGCTGCCGGCAATCAAAATAGTACCAACTACGAGTCGATTACGTATGAGGGCTATGGCCCGTGTGGCGTGGCCGTCATTGTTGAAACACTGACCGACAACCGCGTACGTACCGTTGCCGAAGTTCGCCACGCTTTCGACAAGTACGGCGGAAACATGGGTGCGGCCGGTTGTGTGGCATGGTCTTTTGACGCCAAGGGCATTCTCATTGTTGAGCGCGATGGCGTGGATGAAGAAGCACTCATGCTCGCGGTTCTTGACGCCGGCGCAGAAGACATCGAAACACTTGGCGAGGTTTATCAAATCACCACAACGCCCGAACGTTTCACTATTGTGCGCGACGCGTTGACTAACTATGCTTTTGTCAGTGCACAAATTGAAAAAGTACCGCAAACTACGGCAAATATCGACGACGAAAAAGATAAAGCCAAAATGCAAAAATTGCTCGACGCACTGGAAGACAATGACGACGTGCAAGATGTATGGCATAATTGGGCTGTGTAGGAATGATCACTCCCACAATAACAAATATTTTCGCCCCAAGGAGGTGACCCAACCATGCAAGATGAAACGCTTGCCCAGGCGACAGTCGCCTGCGAAACTGAAATCATAAAAAAAGCTCGTGCCGACATGAACGTCGATGGCGTGTATCAAGACTATGAGCTGATCTTGACACACGAAACATTGACCGTCGTGACATATGAAATACAAGAACAGACTCGCATCTTCGCCGGCTTTCCCGGCACGAAGTTGCTTCCTCCGCCGCCAAAAGTCGTGCAGTCGGTCGATGAATACGCGGTCAGCGATATCAGTGAACCGGTGATAGGAGATTTGGTCAGCGGCGGTGTGATTTCTGTTGAAATCAACGGCCAGGCCAAGGCTTTGTGTGCCACAACAAACCTATACAAAGCCGAGTGTGCAAAACTTATCGCAGTGCTTGAAAAGTTGTGTAAAAGCGAAGACTTGCCCGAAGAAGAAAAAGAAGACGAACGCGTCTGCCCGCGTTGCGGCACAGTCTATCCCGAGGAGGGACGCGCCGTCTGCATGCATTGCATAAACCGTGGTACGCTGTTTATTCGTACGTTGCGCTATTTTATGCCATACAAGAAACAATTTATTCCGCTGTTTATCTGCATTTTGGGTGTTGCGGCGCTGAGTATTGTATGGCCGTATTTGTCTGGTCAAGTGCTGTACGATCAAGTGTTGCGCGGTGGTGGCCTGCCGTGGATAGACATTTCCAGCCCCTATACGCAGTTGCTCATTCTGGCATTGTCGATGGTGGCCGTACGCGTTGTGCAGCAATTGTTCGGCATCATTCAAGGTCGCATTATCGCAAAAATCGTGCCCTATGTTGTGCGCAGCATCAAAGAAAAGACTTTCGCCGCACTTGAAAAGCTGTCGATTTCATTCTTCGCCAAGCGCCAAACCGGTGCACTCATGACCCGCGTACTCGAAGATGCAGAACAAGTAGCCGGATTTTTTATCGACGGTTTGCCTTTCTTATTTGTCAACACCATGACGATACTGGCATCCATCGGTATCATGCTGGCCATCAACTGGAAAATGGCGATTGCCACCATCGTTGCTATGCCGCTGATGTTGCTGATACACTTGTGGTTGGGTCCTGCCTTTTGGAACATGGTGGGGCGGCGGCATCGTGCCCGCCGGCGCATGGTCAGCCAAGTCAACGACAATATCACCGGCGCGCGTGTCGTCAAAGCTTTTGGCCAGCAGTCCAAAGAAATGGGGCGTTTTGACAGAACCAACCGCCGCGTGCGTGACTCTGAAATGTCATTGGTTAAAGTCGACTCACTTTACACCGCGCTCTACTTTGCCTGTCATACATTGATACAATTGACCGTTTGGATTGTCGGCTCAATTCTCGTGCTCAACAACGAGCCTGGTTTCTCATTCGGCACGCTCATCACGTTCATCAATTACACCGCGCTGTTGATAGGTCCCATCGAATTTTTCAGCTTCGTTGTGCGTTGGTGGGCCAATTCCATGAACTCGTCGTCGCGCATTTTCGAGATTATCGACCATCAGCCCGACGTTGTGGAGCCGCTCGACCCCACACCCTTGCCCCACATGGCAGGCGCCATCAAACTCAAAAACGTCACTTTTGGCTATGACGCGCATAAAAACGTGTTGAAAGATATCAGTTTGGATATTCCTGCCGGACATATGTTGGGCGTTGTCGGCAAATCGGGTGCAGGTAAGTCTACGTTGGTCAATTTAATCAGTCGCCTCTACGACGTGACTGATGGCGAAATCAGCATCGACGGCATCAACATCAAGCAATTGTCATTCGCCGATCTGCGCCGTCAAGTCGCCATGGTCAGCCAGGAAACATATATCTTTATGGGCACCATTGCCGAAAACATCGCCTACGGTTGTCCCGATGTATCACGCGACGACATTGTCAAGGCTGCCATGGCGGCCAGTGCGCACGACTTTATCTCCAAATGTCCTGACGGGTACGATACACTGGTCGGCGCGGGATACCGCGACCTATCTGGCGGTGAACGGCAACGCGTTTCTATCGCTCGCGCCATCTTGACAAACCCGCGTATCTTGATACTCGACGAGGCAACGGCTGCCATGGACACCGAAACCGAGGGCAAAATCCAAGCCGCTCTTGACGAGTTAATCGTTGGCCGCACGACTATCTCTATCGCCCATCGGCTGTCAACCTTGCGCAACGCCGACAGCCTCATCGTCGTCGAAGACGGAAAAATCGTAGAACAAGGCACGCATATGGAGCTGATCAAGCAAAAAGGTGCCTACTTCACGCTGGTGCAATTGCAGGGCAAAGCCTTGGCAATGAGAGGCATTGGCGGCGGGGCTCCCGAGTAGCGTGTTGAAAATTGAGTGTAGGGCGCGGCGGTGACCCCGCCGCGCTCGATGAATGGAAACGAGGTAAATTATCATGTCAACCAAACCAAACACTATTGAACAAGACGAAGAAATCGCCAAACAGCAGGCCAAAGTCGAAGAGCTCTTGACCGTACGCTATCTAACGCCGGACAATGCGGCGTTTGTGCGCACCGACGGCGGCTTTGTGTCGCTTGAAATTGTGGGAGCAAGCAATATGCGCCCCAAGCCTGACGCCGAGGAAGCCGACTGTAAAGAAGAAAAATATGACCGTGTCAATTTCTTTCGCGCCTTTCCATTCAGCGATCCTGATCGCTATGTATCTGTTCGCGAAGCTGATACTAAGGCACGGGAAATCGGCATTATCCAAGAGATGAATGCATTTTCTGAGGACGTGCAAACCATGCTGCGTGAGCAGATGAATTTGCGTTACTTTACACCGACCATCACGCGCGTATTTGATGTCAAAGTCGAATACGGCTATGCGTACTGGGATGTCATGACCGATCGTGGGCCGTGTAAATTTACTATGAACAGCGGCTCTATTCCGCATTTGAGTGATGTACGCCTGCTCATCAGCGACATCGATGGCAACCGGTTCGAGATTAAAGATTTCACCAAACTACCGCAAAAAGATGTCAAGAAGTTAGATTTGTTTTTGTAATAAAGAGCTATCAGCCTGACAAGCGCAAGTTTATCCCCTGCAAGAACCTCCATACAAACAGGAGAGAGAATTTGTGTCAAACATTACCAACCTCCAGTGCCGGTGCATACACTTCCCGATGGGGAGAGGCGCAATAACATACGCCAAGAGGTACTTGTCTCGAATATGCCCGTATGGCCGGCTGAGGGTTCAATTGGTATTATTGATAACGTGATAGTGATTAATTTTGGAATATCGTAACAAGAGCAGCTGCCCGGTATAACAGACGAAACACAATTGCTTGTTTTGACAAGATGTCTAAATTACGCTATACTCTAATTGAATATAGGGCAGTGCCGCCGCGACGGTGTTGCCAAGGAGAAAATATATGCCCAACCATATCCGTAATTTCTGCATTATCGCCCACATCGACCATGGAAAGTCAACTCTGGCCGACAGGCTCATCGAGCTCTGCGACGGTGTTGCCGCGCGCGACATGGAAAGTCAATTGCTCGACAATATGGATTTAGAGCGCGAACGCGGCATTACCATCAAAGCGCGCGCCGTGCGCCTGCACTACAATGCTCTTGACGGCGAAACATACGAGTTGCACTTGATTGACACGCCGGGGCACGTTGACTTCAACTACGAAGTCAGCCGCAGTCTGGCCGCTTGCGAGGGCGCGGTGCTGATTGTCGACGCCGCGCAAGGCATTGAGGCACAGACGCTGGCAAACACGTATCTGGCGATGGAGCACGACTTGGAAATCGTGCCCGTCATCAATAAAATTGACCTACCTGCCGCCGATCCCGATGCCGCTGCACAGGAAATCGAGGATGTCATCGGCCTGCCTGCTCTCGACGCGCCGCGCATTTCGGCCAAAAATAAAGTCAATATTCGAGAAGTGCTCGAATGCGTCGTCAAAGAAATACCGCCGCCGACCGGCGATGCCGCCGCGCCCTTGCAAGCCCTCATTTTCGACAGTCAATACGACAGCTACCGTGGTGTTGTTGTGCTCATTCGCGTTATGCAAGGCACGTTGAAAACCGGCATGACCATCCGCATGATGGCAACTGGTGCCGAGTTCACTGTTGTTGACACCGGCTATATGACGCCGTTGGACTATAAGTCAACAGGTGAGCTCAAGGCCGGGCAAGTCGGCTACGTCACAGCATCAATTAAAACCGTCCGTGACACACGCGTAGGCGATACGGTTACGGATGCCAATAATCCCGCCGCTGCACCGCTGAGCGGCTACAAAAAAGTCCAACCGATGGTTTACTGCGGCATTTATCCTGCCGAGGGTGATAAATACACAGATCTGCGTGACGCGTTGGATAAACTGCAACTCAACGATGCGGCGTTATCTTTTGAGCCCGAGTCATCGGTGGCGCTGGGACAAGGTTTCCGCTGCGGATTTTTGGGGTTGTTGCACATGGAAGTCATCCAAGAACGTTTAGAGCGCGAATATGACATTGATTTGGTCTATACCGCGCCGTCAGTTATCTATCACATCATCAAAACCGACGGCAGCGATGCTTGGATCGATAACCCGTTGCATTACCCTGACCCGTCACACATCGCCAGCGCCGAAGAGCCGTTTGTCAAAGCCACAATTATCACGCCGCACGATACCGTCGGCGTCATTATGGAGTTGTGCCAAGAGCGGCGCGGCATTTTTAAAGATATGAAGTACCTCGACCCTGCCGGAGAAGGTAAACAAGGCGGCCGTGTCGAAATGCACTACGAGCTGCCGCTCAACGAAATCGTTTACGATTTCTTCGATGTGCTGAAATCGCGCACCCGTGGGTACGCTTCACTCGACTATGAGATGATCGGCTATCGCCCGTCGCAACTGGTCAAACTTGATCTGCTGCTCAACGGTGATGTTGTCGACGCCATGAGCTTTATCGTACACGCCGATAAAGCGCAAGCCCGTGCCCGCCGCATCGCTGAAAAACTGCGTGAACATATTCCGCGGCAGTTGTTTGAAGTGCCCATTCAAGTCGCTATCGGCGGCAAAATTATCGCTCGCGAAACAGTCAGAGCTGTCCGCAAAGACGTGTTGGCAAAATGCTACGGTGGTGACATTACACGTAAGAAAAAGCTGTTGGAAAAGCAAAAAAAGGGCAAAAAGCGCATGCGCCAAGTCGGCAGTGTAGAAGTGCCGCAAGAGGCGTTTATGGCAGTTTTAAAGTTAGATGAATAGTTAAAGGGCGGCCTTGTGCACCGCTTCTATAACTACGAACGCATTCAGCTTAAAACAAAGCTGACACTGCTCGAAAAACGACGCCAGCTTGCGTAATCCGGAGCTATTCTGCGACTGACCCTTTTTTTATGTGTCTAATCATTGGGGGGCGGTGCAGTTTTTTTGTTTTCCCATGTCCCGCCCATAACAGGAGGTTTCATATGAAACGCACACTTATCGGAATGGGTTGTCTGTTTTTATTGTCGGTCGCATTGTTAATTTTTTGGGAACCGAACCCACCAGTGCCCATTCCCCCGCACACGCCACTGCCTATGCCACCTTCAACGCCAGAGTCTATGCCTTCAACAACAGCAACGCCTGAACCACTTTATGTGCAAATTGGAGATAACCAAATTCCAATAGATAGCGATTGGCTGGCTCTGCGAACCTTTCAAGAGTTTGAAGATGCGATTGCGGCACTACCACATTTGCAAAAGTTAGAGTTTTTGATGATTCACGGTGGTGAAAGCCAAAAATATTTACATGAAAATCATGACTACTCACGCGAAAGAAGTGGGGGAATTGTACTGCTTTATGCTTCACCATTATTTGAGCTGTTGCCGGTATTGTCTAATTTGCGGGAATTACGAATTCATTCTGTACCTCTCGATAATATTTCCCTTGCAATAATTGCAAGAGCGACACAAGTTATTGACATTGGGTTCCATTCTAATGACCTTCATGATATTTCCCCATTGGCAAGCATGACAAATTTAATAGGTTTTTCATCGATGTATAACCCCATCGCAAACTTAACGCCGCTTGCAGGGCTAACCAATATACGATGGTTAAGTGTCACATATGGTCAAATCTCTGATGTTTCGCCATTGGGAAACCTTATAGCTTTGGAGCGGTTGGGTTTGGAAAATAATCAAATCTCCGATGTTTCGTCATTAGCTGCACTCATAAATTTACGCATATTGAATATTTGGAATAATCCAATTGATGATTTTGCGTCGTTGGCACATTTGACAGAATTAGTGTTTCAATATAATTTTCCAAATCCTAGGGCGTGTTATTAAAATACTGAGAGAAGAGAAATTACTCGCTCCGGCACTTACCTTTGAGGGTGTTAAATTTTTCTTTGAGAAGTTCCGTAACGGCAACGCAAACGACCCTGCCTACCGCTCGGCATTGGTTGATACGTTCATCAACAAGATTTATCTCTATGATGGCGAGGACGCAAGGCTTGAAATTTACTGCCACGCAAAGGAACATTTGGCATGGTTGACAACGTTTTTACAATCAGTCGTTGCTTAAGCAATTCTCCGCCATCATACACTATATATTTGATAGAGTTCTTCAAGTGTAATAGGCTCTTTTAATATAGAACACATCTCTTTTTCTCTTGAATAAAATAGTTGTGAAATGAGTTTTCGAATATCTTCTTTTGTTCCGTAATGGATTTGGTTATGGCAGTTACTGCAAAGCGAAAATATATTTTGCTCCCTATCTAGAGTCACATCAAAACGATCGGTCATCGACATCGGGATTAAATGGTGTGGCTCCATATATAAACTCGAGGAACTTCTGCGCTGAAAGGATGGATGTTCCGGACCTAACTCACATTTGTGTCCAGCTCTTCGCAGCGCATTATACGAAGTTATTGCGTTCCGCGCGTAAACTTTTCGTTTTCCTTTATGCTTTAACATAGGGCCTTTTGACAAAGGTTTATCCAGAGAGATTATGGGCGGATCA
>Ga0131853_10000317_pt1 | contig 87427 bp, 86 predicted proteins | sample TergutLab28metaG_FD_92764 | JGI IMG/M metagenome (GOLD analysis project Ga0131853, IMG submission 92764) | Labiotermes labralis P1 segment gut microbial communities from Petit-Saut dam, French Guiana - Lab288 P1 (version 2) (version 2) | ecosystem: Host-associated > Arthropoda: Insects >...
ATTTGAAGATTATGAAAATGATTTTACTTACTATTATTATGATTTAGATGGTGACGGGTTACCTGAATTAGGTATCAAGAGTACTGCTTATACCTATATCTTAAAGTATGATATTGAAAAAAATGAGTTTTCTGTTCTTTATTCTGGACCTACTATGTATATAACTATTTTAGGAACAGGACAGATTTGGTATCGTGATGATATGCGTCCTTATATCAGAAGAAGTATTTATATTGTTCTTAACGATAATAATGAATGGGAAAATGTCATTGAGTTTCAAGAGGGACGGCAAGATGAATGGGAATTTTTTACATTTTACATTGGTGGATACAATGACGTCCTTTTAGAAGAAGATTATTTTATCGAAATAAGGGATAGGTTTTTTAATGCTATCGAAAATGCAATCCCATCCGCTACTTTTGATGAGGTCTTTGGTGATTTGAAGGAATAGAGTTATTCTAACCACCAGATTGACTGATTTGGTCAATCGACATTTATAAATAAATTCCACTGAAAAATGGTATGACCAGTAAAGAATAATTTGTGGAGGTTAAAAATATGTCAAGTAAGAAAAAAATCTTATTAGTGTCGTTTTTAATAATAATTATAATTACTATAATATCATTGCTATTTAAATCAAGACAGGAAATTAGTGAAAATGAAACAAATATTTTAGAATCTCTTCAATCAACAGATGAGGTATCTGAATCAAATGGAGATGATTTAAAGCAAGGCATAGGGGATATTTCCGATAATTTAGTAAAGGAGCAACCGATATTTATAGGAAGACAACCTCCTATAGATTATGTTGAACCGGAAAGTTTGGACCCTCGTCAATTTGAATTTCAATTGGCATTAAAGGACACATATCAGTCAAATATCGTAATCATACCGGAGGAAATATCAATGCTTCATCTCGGGGATCATGAGTGGATACATTTATTATCAGAATTTTCCCCATTTAATTATGGAGATACAGTTTTGTTTGTGGTTTATGCCATCTTAACATATTATGATGGAAATGTACCATATGATTATTATGTACATCTTAAAGAAGATACACATAATCGTCACCCTGAATCTGCGACAATATTTGAGGTTCAAACCCACGGAGAAAGGCCGCTAAATATTTGCATTGATATGTATAATTACCGAATCCGCGTAGATGAAGGAATGAAACAGAAAAATCCAAATTGCATACAAGGTTGTTGTGATTAGATGATGAATTGAGGTATCAACCGCTTAATACTGACCTTTGATGATTGGCTGCGGATTTTGGAGGAATCAGAACAGACGAACAACCATGAAAAGTTATAACCATTTATCCATCCATTTTTCAAAATAAACATCTAACATGACACACCGTTGTCATGTTTTTTATGTTATACTTATTTACCAAGGAGAATATACCATGCAAATAAATCGGTTATTCGAAATAATATACCTGCTAATGGCCAAAAAAACCATCACCTCGATAGAGCTTGCTAACCATTTTGAGGTTTCCAAACGAACCATCCTCCGCGATATTGAAATATTATCAGGGGCGGGAATCCCCATTTATACAACACAAGGCCGTGGCGGCGGGATTTCCCTTCTCGACCGCTATGTATTGAATAAAACCGTTATTACCGAAACTGAACAAAAGCAAATCCTTGTCGCTTTGCAAGGAATGTCTGCTACCCAGTATATCGATACCGACGGAATTTTAGGCCGCTTGCAAAGCCTCTTTGCCGCCCCGGAAAAAGATTGGATTGAAGTTGACTTTTCCCGCTGGGGCAGTAGTACAGACAAAGTGAAATTTGAAACCCTCAAAGATGCTATCTTAAATGAACAGGCCGTCTTATTTAACTACTATGGCATACATGGCGAGACTAATGACCGCAAAATAATACCTCTCAAATTAGTATTTAAGACAATGTCTTGGTATTTACAAGCTTTTTGCACGGTAAAAAATGAATACCGCATCTTCAAAATCAGCCGGATGCGTGATATTAAGATACTATCTGAAGCTTTTGACAGCAAAGCTTATCAAGTACCTGACTTCCAAGCAATGGAACATTTTTCCCAAGAACAACTTAACCTTAAACTGTTTTTTGAGCCAAGAATGGCCTTTCGCGTTTACGATGAATTTTCCGAAGACTGCATTTATAAAAACAATGATGGCTCTTTTATTGTAAAAATCAGTTTCCCGGATGATGCCTGGGTATATGATTATCTTTTATCTTTTGGCACCGCAATGGATATTTTGGAGCCGGAAAGCGTGCGTATGGAAATTGTCAGAAAAGCAGAAAATATAAAAAATAAATATTTATAGAAAAGTTAAAGTTCATATTAAAAACTGTAAAAGCATAAGGAGGATAAAATGGCTGACAAGTTTGATTTTAAGAAAGAGTACAAAGATTTATATTTACCAAAAACAAAACCATGTATCATTGATATTCCGCAAATGATTTTTATTATGATTGATGGAAAAGGCGATCCAAATACCAGTTCCGAATACAAAAATGCCCTCGAGATATTATATGGACTCTCATACTCGATTAAAATGAGTAAAATGAATGGAACACAACCCCAGGGTTATTTCGAGTACGTTATCCCGCCGCTCGAAGGATTTTGGTGTGTTGAAGATGGATATTTTGATGGCTCAAACATCATTGACAAAAATAAGTTCACTTGGATGGCGGTGATTAGACAGCCGGATTTTGTTACCCCGGCGGTTTTTGAAATGGCAAAACATGCCTTATTAAAGAAAAAACCGGGCTTAGACTTTTCCCAAGCCCGCCTCACATCATTTACCGAAGGCCTATGCGCCCAAATCATGCACCTTGGAAGTTATGATGATGAGCCCGCAACTATCGCAATCATGGAAAAATTCATTGTTGATTCCGGTTACAAAAACGATATTTCCGCAACCAGGAAACATCACGAAATTTACTTAAGTGACCCGCGCAAAACCGCCCCGGAAAAGCTGAAAACGGTTATCCGTCACCCGATTGCAAACTTTACCTAAAATTTACACGCTCCTGTCTTTGGAATTTACATCCTCCATGTATACTTAACCTTAGTACATTAGAAACCGTAAACATGGAGGAAAAATCAAATGATCAAAAAAACACTTAGCTTAGCTTTAAGCAGTATTCTTGTATTTACACTTCTCACCGCTTGCGGAAGTGAAACAACAAGCAATTCAAGCAGCACCAATTCTAACGAAAGTAACACGGCAACAACAAACGAACCAACCCCCCAAACTGATAATAACGAAACCGCTTCTGACTTTGATTCAGACCGTATCATCGGCGTATTTACCCGCGAAGATGGCAGCGGGACCCGTGATGCTTTTGTCAGCATTACCGGTGTTGGAGATGATATGTATGGTGATGCCGCGGTGAAAACCGAAACTAATGAAATAATTGCCAGCGTAGAAGGCAACGCTTTTGCCATCAGCTACGTTTCCCTAGGTTCATTAAACGATAGGATTAAAACAGTCAATATCGACGGGGTTGCGCCTTCAGCCGCAACAATAAAAGACGGAAGTTATGCCATCCAGCGCCCTTTTCTCGTTTGCGTAAGTGATGAAAAACTAAACGATGAATTAGTAAAAGACTTTATTGATTTTATACTTTCTGCCCAGGGACAGGCAATCTCGGCTGCAAGATGGATTGATGCGGTTGATAACGCTCCTGAATATACCCCAAGCGGTTTAACCGGTACTTTAAAAGTCGGTGGCTCCACCTCTGTTGACCCGCTTATGCAATCCTTACGTACTGCATATTTAGATCTTAATCCCGGTATGGAAATCGAAATTTCCGGCGGTGGTTCCGGCACCGGAATCAGCGAAGCAGCAAGCGGTGTCATCGATATCGGTATGTCAAGCCGTGGGTTAAGGGACTCTGAAAAAGAAGGTTTGACCGATTTTGTTATCGCCCTTGACGGCGTTGCGGTTATTGTTAATGTTGCCAACCCGGTTGAAAACTTAACAATGGATATTGTAAAGTCTATCTTCACGGGTGAAATCGTCCGCTGGAATCAATTTTGAGTGGTAAAAAGGCCGTCTGGCAGCGACCGATTAAAGTTTTGCACTTTTAGAAGGGATTATATATGATTCAAAAGAAAAAAGAACAGATTATGCAAGTAATCTTTCAAATCGCAGCATTAGCGTCCATCCTTGCGGTGGCGCTAATCTGCCTTTTTCTATTCGCACAAGGGATTCCGGCGATAGCACGAATCGGCCTTTTTGATTTTCTTGGCGGCAAATTATGGCGGCCAACTGTGGCCGAGCCGTTATTTGGTATTCTTCCAATGATTCTTGGCAGCATTTATATTACCGGCGGCGCAATTATACTTGGTGTACCGATTGGAATTTTCGTTGCCGTATTTATGGCCCGGATGTGTCCGAAACCGATATACCGCTTTTTAAAACCGGCAATTAATCTGATGGCCGGTATACCTTCGGTTATATATGGATTTTTCGGCATGATGGTTCTTGTTCCGCTTATTTTTGAGCTATTTGGAAAGCGTTTTGACATGATGAGCGGTGATAGTATGCTGGCGGCATCAATTTTATTAGGGATTATGATTCTTCCGACCGTTATCAGTATTGCCGAGACCAACATCCGGGCGGTACCGCAAGAACTTTACGAAGGTGCAATTGCATTAGGTGCCAGCCATGAGCGGGCCGTATTTAAAGTTATTTTGCCGGCAGCAAAATCAGGCGTAATGGCGGCGATTGTACTTGGTGTCGGCCGGGCTATCGGTGAAACGATGGCGGTAAAAATGGTGGCAGGCAACCAAACAATGTTACGCTTGCCCTATGAGTACTTTAAAGGTGTCCGTACCTTGACAACCAACATCATCGTAGAAATGGGTTATGTTGAGCGTGACAGTCTGCATTTTGGTGCGTTGATTGCTACCGGGGTGGTGCTATTTGTTTTTATTCTGATTATTAACTTACTCTTTTCCATTATCAATCAGGATAAAAAAAGCGGAGGGAGTAAGTGATGGAAAAAATACTAAAAATCCTCCGGCGCAAAAAACCAATGGATTGGTTCCGTTTTTTACTAGTCTGGGCATCAGGTATTATGACGATAGCAGTATTACTTTATCTGGTTGGCTTTATTGCCGTAAAAGGCCTTCCTCATATCAAACCCTCATTATTTGCATTAACCTATACTCCCGAAAACCAATCACTTTTCCCTGCTTTGGTAACAACTTTAATTATGGTGGGAATGACCCTTCTTGTTGCGGTCCCGTTTGGTGTTTTTACTGCTATTTATCTGGTTGAATATGCAAAACGGGGCAGCAGGTTAGTCCGGGTTATCCGCATGACAACTGAAACATTAGCCGGTATACCCTCGATTGTTTATGGCCTCTTTGGTTATATCTTCTTTTGTGACTGGCTAGGCTGGGGTAAATCGCTGCTTGCGGGTTGCTTTACGCTGGCGATTATGATTTTGCCCCTGATTATCCGCACAACTGAAGAAAGCTTAAAATCAATCCCCGATGCTTACCGCGAGGGTTCATTCGGACTTGGTGCCGGCCGGCTCCGGACGGTCTTTCGGGTCATTTTGCCCTCGGCGGCACCCGGAATCTTCGCCGGCATTATCCTTTCGGTCGGCCGGATTGTTGGAGAAACCGCCGCCTTGATTTTTACTATCGGCGGGGTAATCAGATTACCCGAGAGCCTAATGTCGCAAGGAAGAACCCTGGCTTTACATGTTTATCAACTGGCCAGCCAAGGTTTATATCCCAATGAAGCTTATGCCACTGCAGTTATCTTACTTGCGGTCGTATTTGGCATTAATGCTTTGTCGGGGTTAGTTGAACGGCGTTTTGTGAACAAACTTAAATAGAGAGGCATAGATACTATGATAAAATCAAAAACAATATACAAATTACAAGACATAAACCTCTGGTATCATGATTTCCAGGCGCTTAAAAATGTCAGCATGGATATTGAAGAAAAAAAGATTACCGCCTTTATCGGCCCGTCCGGCTGCGGAAAATCAACTCTGATAAAAACTTTAAACCGGATGAATGATTTAATTGAGGGCTGTAAAGTCACGGGAACAATTCAATTAGACGGAATCGATATCTACGGCGATATTGATGTCAATCTGCTTCGCAAAAAAGTTGGTATGGTTTTCCAAAAGCCCAACCCTTTTCCAATGAGCGTTTATGATAATATCGCTTTTGGCCCGCGGACACATGGAATCAAACGCCGGATTGAGCTAGATGAAATAGTGGAAAAAGCTTTACGCGGGGCCGCGATTTGGGAAGAAGTCAAAGACCGCTTACACAAAAGCGCCTTGGGCCTTTCGGGCGGACAGCAGCAAAGACTGTGTATTGCCCGGGCCCTTGCTGTCTCACCGGACGTTTTATTGATGGATGAACCAACCAGCGCCCTTGACCCGATTTCAACGGGAAAAATAGAGGACTTGATGTCAGAGCTAAAAGAGGAGTATACTGTTATTATAGTTACCCACAATATGCAGCAGGCGACGCGTATTTCTGATAAAACCGCTTTTTTTCTGCTGGGTGAGATGATCGAATTCGGCGATACGGAGCAAATATTCTCAATGCCGAAAGAGAAAACAACCGAAAATTATATTTCAGGGAGGTTTGGATAATGCGTTTAATGTTTGACCGACAACTAGATGAATTAAAAAATATGTTGATTGAAATGGGTGCTTTGATTGAAGAAGCAATCAAAAAAACAATGCAATCGCTGAAGAATGGTGATATCGTATTGGCGAAATCAGTTATTACCGGTGACAATGACATTGATGACAAAGAAATGGATATCGAAAAATTAGCCCTAAAACTCTTACTCCAGCAACATCCGGTGGCAAGTGATTTGCGGCAGATTTCCGCCGCCCTCAAGATGGTTACCGATATGGAACGGATTGGCGACCAGGCTGCCGATATTGCGGAGATTACAACTTATGGCTGTGTTCTTCCGCCGACGGGGCTTGATTTCATTACTCAAATGGCAGAAGAAACCAGTTTAATGGTTACAAGAAGTATTGACGCTTTTGTAAAAAAAGATTTAGCTTTAGTAAAAAAAGTCAAAGTAATGGATGATACGGTAGACAATTTATTTATGCAGGTCAGGAGTGAGGCAATCCGTTTACTTTCATCCAGTCAGGCTGATGGCGAGCAGATTATTGACCTTTTAATGATTGCCAAATACTTTGAACGAATCGGCGACCATGCTGAAAACATTGCCGAATGGGTTGATTATTCAATAACCGGTATTCATAAATCTCATTCATCTAAGGAGTAGCTATGCCGCTTATTTATATTGTGGAAGATGACCAGGATATCCGCGAAATCATACTTTATGCCTTACAGGCGGCCGGGTTTCTTGTCTCGGGGTTTGAAACAGGGGAAGAATTTTTCAAAGCAGTACTTGAATCAGTGCCGCACTTAGTAATCCTCGATATCATGCTCCCGGTTGATGATGGATTATCAATTTTGAAAAAACTACGCCGAATGACATTAACGCGGGAGATACCCATCATTATGCTCTCGGCAAAAGGGTCTGAAGTTGATAAAGTAAAAGGGCTGGACCTTGGTGCCGATGATTATATAACTAAACCATTTGGTGTTGTTGAGTTAATTTCGCGGGTGAAAGCGCTATTACGCCGGACTGTCCCGGCGGCAGCAGAAAAAGAAATAAAATTTGGAAACCTGACTCTCAATAATGACCGCCGTGAAGTTATTGCCAATGATGAAAAAATCGAATTGACATATAAAGAGTATGAACTATTAAGTTACCTGATCCATAATTCAGGGCGGGCCCTTAACCGGGAGCGGATTATGAAAGCAGTTTGGGATTTTGATTTTGAAGGTGAAAGCCGGACCCTTGATATGCATATCCGTTCGCTTAGGAAAAAATTGGGGACAGAAGGGGAGCAAATCAAAACAGTCCGCAATATCGGTTATAAATTTGGTGACTAACAAAAGGAGACATATGAAAAAACGGATAAATTTTAGCTTTCTTGGGTTAATACTGATATCAGTTCTGTTACTATCGGTATCAATTAGCATGGTGACACACAATATCAGCAAAAGTCAGGAAAAAGCGGCAATTAAAGACCGCGCTGTTTTGGTTGCGGATTTGCTTAACTATGCCGTCAAAGATGCAGATTTTTATTTTAATTATAATAATTTTGACCCTGATGCCGCCCGGATTACCATCATTGCCCCCGACGGGACGGTATTGCTTGACAACAAGATTGTAAATGTGGAAACGCTGGAAAACCATCGCGGCCGTGAAGAATTTATTGAGGCAATAACCACCGGGGAAGGGGAAATAACGCGCTATTCGCGAACCTTACGTGCTGATACCTATTATTATGCCCTATGTTTAAAAGACGGTAATGTATTACGGATTTCCAAAACAATGAGCAGCATAAATAGTATATTTGCCGCCGTCCTTCCGGTTATAGCAATTATTATAATAGTTATCATCTTAATTGCCAATTGGGCTACCCGCCGGCTCACCGGGGCTATCTTAAAACCACTCGAAGCAATTGATTTTGACAGTGATAATATTGCTGTCTATGATGAGCTTGTTCCTTACATAAAAAAAATAAATCAGCAAAAAGATGAAATAAATAAACAGATATCCGCGTTAAAAGACCGCACATATACGATTGAGATTATTACCGATAACATGAATGAGGGTTTAATTCTGATTGATAGTATGGGAATGGTTCTAATCGCCAATAAAAGCGCGCAGGAATTATATAATGAAGAAGACATGGTTCGGAAAAATATCCTGCATATTTGCCGCAATACTGAGTTCCAGCAAGGAGTTAGGGAATGTCTCATGGGGGGCAAAGCTGAAATTTTGTATGAACAAAATCAAAAAACTTATAACGTTTATTTCAGCCCTGCAAATAGTAAGGGCGGAATAAACGGGGGTGTTATTCTTTTCGTTGATACAACTGAACGGCAAAAAGCTGAAAAACAACGCCGGGAGTTTTCGGCAAATGTTTCCCATGAGTTAAAAACTCCGCTGACCAGCATTTCTGCCTTAAGCGAGATGATAGAAAACGGTATTGCCGAGAGTAAAGATATCAAAGATTTTGCCGCGAAAATTACCGAACATGTAAAACGACTTATTGATATCATCAATGATATTATTAAACTGTCCGAGTTTGACGAAGGTAAAGCGTTAAATGAAACGGAAACTTTTGAGTTATATGCCCTTACGGAAACAGTGGCCAATAGCTTAAAGGAAAATGGCCGGGACGTTGAGATAAAAATAATTGGTAAGCGCTTTAATATCAGCGCTAACCGGCGAATGATAGATGAATTACTTTATAATTTAATTGATAATGGCATTAAGTATAACAAAGAAGGCGGTGTCGTGACAGTTACCCTGGCATGTGAACCCGAATGGTGCCGGATAACGGTATCTGATACCGGTATTGGAATAACGGAAGAACATCAAAGCCGGATTTTTGAGCGGTTTTACCGCGTTGAAAAATCACGTTCGAAGAAAACCGGGGGTACCGGCCTTGGTTTGTCAATCGTAAAACATATCGCCGAACATCATGGCGGCGGGGTATCAGTGGAAAGCAAAGCGGGAGATGGCACAACCGTGACATGCCGGCTTAGAAATAAGGAAATTTAAAATTTATATTTTTCAATTGGATATTTGTGTTACACAAAGTCTCCAAATTTAGGAAGAGCAGGATAAAAGATGATAACCAATTATAATGATTTCATAAAAGAATTGCTTGCCGCCGGTTTTTCCCTTGCGGGTGGTAAAGATGAAGGTGTATTTGGGTTAATTGAGTTTAGTTGGAATGAAGAAGCCCCTGATAGCCCGATTCGCTGGCATACCGGGGATGCGGAAACAGATCCGTGGGAGTGGCGGATGCGGCTTCTTAATGAACGTAATGATATTGCTTATGCGAAGTTTTTTTTCAAAAAAGGTGGTTTTATCACCAAGGAATGGTATCCATACTTTCTAGCCGCCCGGCGCGGCATGCTTACATTTTCCGAGGAATATGAAGAAGGAAAAATGAGTCACTTTGCGAAACGCATTTATGAGACGGTGTCGGAATATGATTGTCTTCCGCTCCATGAAATCAAACAGCTTGGCGGATTTAACCGTGAAGATAAGTCCAAATTTGACAGTGCTTTGACCGAATTACAAATGCGGATGTATTTAACTATTTGCGGAAGCCGTCAGAAAACATCTCACCGGGGCGAAAATTACGCCTGGGCTTCAACGGTATTATGTATAACCGAAAAGTTTTGGGGTGCCGAAGTTTTTGAAGCAGCTTCGCAGATTAATGCCAACGAAGCGATTGAAAAAATTACCGCGCAAGTATTTAAGCTAAATCCAAAGGCTATCGACAAAAAGATAAAGAAATTTATTATAGGATAAAATTCTTTAGTTTTATGATATACTAATAACAATGAAAAAACTCATTCTCTCTTTTATTATATTATTATACACTGTCTTTATTTTCGGTTGCGGTAATTCAAGCACCCCGCCGCCGGATGTTATTGATATTGATTTCACAAGGCCAAGTTACTCTCTTATCGGTACTTATGATTCTATGGACACTGCAGTTGTAGAAAATGTAGATACCGAAGCAAAAAGTATTACCCTGATTAATTATTCCCTTGATAAATCATATACCCTTGAGTATGATGCTTTAACTGCATTTTGGGATAAATTTGATCAGGCGCTGTCGGTTGCCCAAATATCAATGGGTGAAATCGTTGATGTTTGCTTTATGAAAAATGAAAAAAGATTGGTGAGTTTGCAGCAGTCGAAAGATGCCTTTTCTTTTGACAATATTTCAAAATTTACACTTGACGGCGGACGGCGGATTGCTATCATCGGTGATGAGAACTTTCGCTTGACCCCAAGTACCCTAATCGCATCGGATAACCGCCGCATTGAAACGACTGATATTATTGCCCGTGATATTGTTACAATCAGGGGAATTGACCGCGATATCTGGAGTATTGTCGTTCAAAGGGGCCATGGTTACTTGAAGCTGGTGAATGATTTTTATGCCATCGGCGGCTGGATTGAAATCGGGCAGAATATTATCCAAAAAATCACTGACAATATGCTTCTTACAGTGCCGGAAGGTACTTTTGATATTCATATCTCGGCCCGCGGTTTCAGCACGACAAGAAAAGTGACCATCGAACGGAACAAAGAAACGACAATTGACCTTGGGGATGTTGAAATTGAAATACCGCGGACCGGAAAAGTGCTTTTCAATGTTTATCCTAATACCGCAACGGTTTATATTGATGGGGCGGAAGTTGATATCCGGGGCGTTATTGAACTTCCCTTTGGCCTTTATCAGGTGGTTTGTGAAGCTCCGGGTTATGATACGGTCACGATTCATATCAGGGTCAGCCAGGATATTGCCAGCGTTTCAATTACAATGGATGTGGCGGGGACAAACCGGGAAGAAAACAATAATGCCAGCGTTTCCGACAACAACTTGCAGATTGAAACAGGTAGAAACCGGGTTTATATTGAAGCGCCGGTTGATGTTGAGGTTTACCAGGATGGGGTCTATATGGGGATTTCACCGGTTCATTTCGAAAAGGTCCCGGGAAGCCGTACAATTACCTTGCGCCGGCAAGGTTATATCACAAAAAGTTACCAGATTCACCTTGATAGTGAGGCTACTGATGTGACCTATTCTTTTAGCGCTTTAGAGCGAAATTCATTAGAAACAGATAATAGTGTAAGCGGAAACAACTAAATATGGAAAAATGGGGAAAAATGCTTAAAAAATGGCAAAATATCCTTGACAAACCAAATAAAAGAGGATATATATATATTTAGACGTTCCCAAAGAGGAACAAAGCCTAAAAAATCAATGTTTAGAGGAGGAAGTTCTAAATGAACAAAACTGAATTAGTAGCAGCTATGGCTGATGCAGCCGAACTATCAAAAAAAGATGCAGAAAAAGCTTTAAAAGCTTTTACCGATGTAGTTGCAAATGAATTAAAAAAAGGTGAAAAGGTTCAATTAGTTGGCTTTGGTACTTTCGAAGTATCAAACAGAGCTGCAAGGGAAGGCCGTAATCCCCAAACTGGCGCTACCATGAAAATCGCTGCTTCAAAAGCACCGAAATTCAAAGCCGGCAAAGCTTTAAAAGATATGGTTAACTAATAGTTAATGAGAAAGCAAAGAGCCTGCCTATTGGACAGGCTCTTTTTATTTAATAGAAATTCCGGAAGAATTTCGAGTAGCCTCATACCTGATTCATACACACCATATAGGAGATCCAAATGCGCTTAGATAAATACCTGAAAGTATCACGCTTAATTAAACGCCGTACTATCGCCAACGAAGCATGCGATGCCGGGCGGGTAATGATAAATGACAAGCCGGCCAAAGCCTCGGCCACAGTAAAAATGGGCGACCAAATTTCTATCCGCTTCGGCAACAAAGAAGTAAAAGTTGAAGTCCTTGATATTCAGGAAACAGTACGCAAAGACGAAGCTAAGGAACTATTCCGTTATCTCTAATTTAGTTTTTGCCTACGCGCTTGTCATTTTCCCTTCAATTTTTCCAGTAAAAACTTTTTGTTGATAGAAACAGCTAATTTTTCCGGATAAATTTTTGCTGCCCGCTCATTGTATATCATCGCGTTTTTGTAATCCCCAAGTTCGCTGTAACAAACACAAGCTTCAATACTTGGGATATAACCCCAATAATCTTTTAATAAAAACCCTAATGAATCGGGTTTATCTTGATTCGCGGCGAGAACAAACCATTTTAATGCGGTTTTGAAATCGTTTTTATTTTTATGGAAATAACCTATTTCCGAAAGTATTTCGGCGCGAGGGGCATCATATTCGAAACTTTTTATCAAGACCCGCAGGATTTTTTCTTCCCTGTTTAATAATTTATAGCAAACCGACAAATTAAAACAAGTAGCGATATTATCCTCAAACCAGCCCTGTTTCCCCGCAAGGAACATTTCAAAATAGTAAGTTGCTTTTGCCCATTGCTGATGGTCTTTTAGCTCCCTTGCAAAATAATACTGCTGCCGGGCAGTCATTGGTTTTCCTTTTGCTTCTAAGCTTTCATAAATTTTCAAGTTCCGGCCGGGGCAATCATTAGCCCGCTCTTTTTTGTGCCAGACTTCAATATCAGAGTTAAAGATATTTCCCTGTAAAGGAATACATTCATGAACAGGTTCGATCCATTTATATTGATTTTCCCGCTTTAATATCCGCTCGCGGGTAGAAATAACCGTCGGGCGCCCTTCAGAATCAAAATCAACGACATAAGGCATTGTTACTATCTCAACATCAGACATTATTATTTTTTTAAGTTTTATAAGTTTTCTTAATGACTCCGGCGGAAATACATCATCCGCATCAAGCCACATTTGGTAATCCATTGTTGCTTTAGAAAAAGCAAAATTGCGGGCGGCCGAAAAATCATTAATCCATTCGAAGTCATATATTTTATTTGTATATTTCGAGGCAATTTCTTTTGTTTTGTCAGTTGAACCTGTGTCAACAATAATAATTTCATCAACAGCATCTTTTATGCTATCTAAAGCTCTTGCTAAAACGTCTTCTTCATTTTTTACAATCATACATAAACTTATTGTCACGGTTTTTTCCTCTTTTTATGTGCAGGGCGGGCAGGAGGTTAAAGAAAAACTCCTGCCCGATTAGTAGTGTCAAATTATAAACCGAGGCTTATTCCTGCGCTCGCGTACCCGTTTACTGAAGAGCCAACAACCAGACTCGAACCGCTAAGGTAGAATAACAGCAGAACTTGGTCGCCCTGGTTAAGGGTGATACTTTCTGTTGCGGAACCTGTGAGGACATCACCGACACTGATTAATGAAATGGCCGGGTTAAGCCCTACGGCTGTGCCTGCGGCGGTAAAGGTCGCACTTCCTGCCGGGGCGGTATACAACTGTGCGTACACGTTAATGCTGCCAACGCCGACAAAAGTACCGGCGACGACAACGAACTGGGCGGATAAATTGGTAATCGTTCCGGCAGCCGGCATGGTAAATGCCAAGTACTGAAGCCCGGAACCGGCTAAGCTGATGGTAGTACCTAATATGCTGGCACCAAGGGCGCTTGCCCCAAATGCAACATATGCAGGAGTACCCGCGACACCGAGCGGCCCAAGGTTAAGAGATACCGGGTCGTTTGAAGCATAAGGCACAATTGCGCTTGTTCCGGTTGCGCCGGTCGCACCTGTGGCACCCGTCGCACCCGTGGCACCCGTGGCACCTGTAGCGCCCGTGGCACCGTCAGCACCTGTGGCACCTGTAGCGCCTGTGGCACCAGTGACACCGTCAGCACCCGTGGCACCCGTCGCGCCCGTGGCACCGTCAGCACCTGTGGCACCCGTCGCACCAGTCGGGCCTCCGGCCGGTCCGGTAGCGCCGGTTGGCCCGGTCGGGCCTTGCATTACGGCCGCTGACAAGGCAGTTTCCATTTTTTCGTTAAGAAAAAGCTGATTGCGTGATGCTGTTTCTAACAATTTTTGCACACTATTATTAACAGCAAGGACGTCATCAACGGATGCTGTTGACCCGGTTTGGCCGGGAAGGGTACCTAAGATATATTGAAGTTTTTCCCCTTCCGCGTTTAAAACATGACTCAGCCCTAATTCTTCCATCGCTATTGAAGACAAAATTTGATTTATAGCTTCTTCACGGTTAATATTCGGCTGGTCGGGAAATGTTGGTAGTGACATGATTTCTCTCCTTCTTATTTTTGGTTTTAGTTTTAAGCTATTTTAGTTAAAGTAATTGCTACTGATGGCGAACCGAGCGTACCGCCGCCGGGCATTGTTGCTAAGGTGACTGTACTGGGACTTGTTAATCCCATTGAAACGATATCCCCGGCATTTAACTGCAGAAGAGTTGTTAAATTAGCAGCTGATGAACCCGGACCAATCGTTGTAGCATTGTAAAAAGTTACATTAGTTCCCGTGCCGTTTACCTGCAGCCCGAAAGTATAACTGGTTCCAGCGGGAACAGGCTGGACTTGGACTTTACCCGTCGCAAGATATACGCCTGCTTGATTTACGGTTACAGAGCCATCGGCATTCACTGTAAACTGGCCTGCTATTATTGGGGTAGCTTGTTGTGTAGCTGGCAATACTGTTGCGGATGAAGTCGAGCCGCTGCCTGTATATGCACTGGTTGAGAAACCTACAAAGGTGCCATATACCTGAGCTATAGTACCTGTTGCACCCGTTGCACCTGTAGTACCGGTTGCTCCTGTTGGGCCGATTAGTCCCTGTAAGCCTTGTTGCCCCTGATTTCCAGTTGCACCTGTGGCACCCGTCGCACCAGTGGCGCCAGTGGCACCTGTAGCACCATCAGCACCTGTAGCTCCCGTCGCACCGTCAGCACCCGTCGCGCCATCAGCACCCGTAGCTCCTGTTGCACCTGTCGCGCCATCAGCACCCGTCGCACCCGTCGCGCCATCAGCACCCGTAGCTCCTGTGGCACCTGTTGCACCCGTTGCACCTGTGGCACCCGTCGCACCCGTCGCACCATCAGCACCCGTAGCTCCCGTCGCACCTGTCGCGCCATCAGCACCCGTAGCTCCCGTTGCACCCGTTGCGCCAGTGGCACCTGTAGCACCCGTTGCACCTGTAGCACCATCAGCACCCGTAGCTCCCGTTGCACCGCCAGATGGTCCCGTAGCTCCCGTCGCACCGGTGGCACCGGTTGGGCCTTGCATTACAGCCGCTGATAGGGCCGCATCCATTTTTTCCTTAAGAAAAAGTTGATTGCGAGAGGCTGTTTCCAGCATTTTTTGGACACTGCTGTTAACTGCAAGAACTTCGTCAATAGTTGCCGTTGACCCCTCTTGCCCCGGCAGAGTCCCCAATACATATTGAAGTTTTTCACCTTCCGCATTTAAAACATGGCTCAGTCCCAATTCTTCCATCGCTATTGAGGATAAAATTTGATTTATCGCATCTTCACGAGAAATATTCGGCTGGCTGGGAAATGTTGGTAATGACATTATTTAACCTCCTTATTTATAATAAAAATGAAAAATGTGGTTTCATATACTCCATAGTATTGCGAAAAATACTAATATGTTACAGAAATAGACAATATAAGATATAATTCACCAATTTACACCTAATGAATAATATGTAGAAAATAGTCTTATTATGGATTGCAAAAACCGAATAAAAGCGAGGTGATAAATACATGTCAATGCCATCATTTGCCCCTGTTGATCCCAATTTAACTTTGGAAAAATCAATTGAAATGATTCTATATTCGATTGCATTGGAAGAAGTTGCAATCAGTCACATCATCAATGCCGAAGGGGAAAAAATCCAGTACGCTATCGAATGCTTAAAAACTAATAAAAGCTGCCGTGACTTGCAAAAAATTATCGATGTCAATAAAAGTGCGGAAAAACTAATTGATAAAGTAAATGATTCAATGATAATTTTAAAAAGTAAAATGAATAGTGTCTTGGAATACATGCCAAAACCCACGCCAATTGAACCGCATTTTCATAAGCATGAACAAATCTATATTGTTCCTGATATTAATTGGCGCTGCGGGGCTGCATTATCTTTTGCTAAAGAAAAAGAACCAAATTGCTATACGAATGAACTATGCTTTAAATCAGGCAAATATAATATTGAATTTGATTTAAAGCTGATTAAGAAATGCAAAAAAAATGATGTAGTTGATATCGAATTTTTGTTTTGCAACAAGGAAGAAGCTCCCTACTCCATCAATTTTTCAAAAAAGATTCTTAGAGCATGTAAAATTTTTACCGGCGGCTTAATTATTGAAATACCGGATTCACATCATGGGTATCAATGTTGTTCAATAATTTTGAAATCACCTTGTTGCATTGATGTATCATGCGGGCAAATAATAATCACTAAACGAAAGGATTAAGAGGATGAAAATTTTTATAATTGATCTCTTAGAAAGGGCGATAAAAACAGCGGCGCAAACTGCTTTGGCAGGATTGGGCGCTTCTATCACTTTTGAAGTTGTTGACTGGTATCATGTTTTATCCATCGTCGGGATGGCATTTATTGCTTCTATCCTTACTTCAATAGCGAGTATTAGTACGGGCGACAAAGGCACAGCAAGCTTAATTAAAGGGGTTGATAAAAATTAAATATCATAAAATCGATATTTCCCACATAATATTTAATGTATCAGGTAGGAAATTGAAAACATATTTTTACCTGATACATTAATGAAAAAATTAAAGAGAATAAAAGCTTTCACAATCTTGATTTATACGCCTGCTAAAAGTAGGCAGAGGGAGTTTAATATGGAAGACTTAAATAATATAAATAAACGGACCCATAAGCTAATATTGCAAAACCGGCGGACATGTACTATTAGCGGCGTTACCGATGTTTTATCTTTTGACATCTCAGAGATTATTTTGGAAACTGATCAAGGTATGCTGATGATAAAAGGGAGTGAACTTCATGTCAACCGTCTGACTTTGGATAAAGGCGAAGTAGATTTAGACGGTCGGGTTGACAGCTTTACATATTCCGAAACCGGCGCATATCAAGGCAAAAATGAATCCCTATTGCAGAAATTATTTAGATAGGCAGGAGGGTAGGCATGAGCCAGGGTATTATAATGGAGGTGGATTTTTTCATTAATTCGCTCTTAGTCGGTGTGATAATTACTTTTGCTTATGACTTTCTGCTAATACTAAGAAAATGTATCCGCCACAATATTGTTTTTATCTCTATTGAAGATATTATCTTCTGGCTGGTCTGCGCCTTGGGAGTTTTTTATGTATTGTATCATGAGAATAACGGTATTCTGCGCTGGTTTGCGGTTCTTGGTGCTACAATTGGTATGTTCATTTACAAAAAACTTGTCAGCCCGCTTTTTGTCAAAATTACTTCGGCTATAATTATCAAAACCTTTAAGATATTAATTAAACCGCTATTATTCATTTGCCGCAAAACTTTACGTTTACTTAAGAAGATTTTCATGTTTTTGAAGAAAAAGTATATTTTTATAGCAAGAAAGGCAAATAAAGTTAATAAAATTGCAAAAAAGAAGTTGACGTTACAGGCAAGACTGATTAAAATATACTTATGTAAACAAGAAAAGCATTTAAAGGAGCGTTATGGGCAGAAAAATCGCATACCGTAAAAAACGCCAAAACAGATTCAGTATGTTTCTTACAACGTTAGTTGTTTTCATATTGCTGATTGTCGTTTCAATCGGAAGTTATTCCATGCGTGACAAATTAGCATCCTATCATGAGAGACAAGCTATGCTTGAAGAGCAAATCGCAAATGAACATGAACGCGCAAGAGAAATTGAAAATCAGGAAAAGTACACTAATACGATGAAATATGTCGAAGAAACAGCCCGCAAACGTTTAGGCCTGGTTTATGAAGGTGAAATTATTTTTCGTCAGGGTAATTAAATAAATCATAAAATGATATAAATCATATTACACAAAATGACAAAAACCCCAAGAGATAAAGCTCAAAAGGGTTTTTTCTTTATTTTACGCGGTTTTACGGCAAAAATTATTGATATGAAAATTATTGTACTTAAAATGCTGCTTGTCAAAACTATGGTAAATATATGGTAAAACTATGTAATGAAAGATAAAAAAAGCTAATAATACAAATTATGACATCAGAACATACAAATTTTGACAATTGCAAAAAAAAAGCATTAATTATGGTAAAATGAGAAAAGTGTATTTTGCGGGGAATTATCTAAAAATTCTTTATAAAGGCTGTTGCAAAACTGATTAAATAGTTGGCGGCAGCCTTTATTCTGCTTAAATTTAAATAACCAATCCCTTATCCTCATCGTAACCTAATGCAATATTCATACATTGGACAGCAGCACCGGAAGCCCCTTTACCGAGATTGTCGAATTGAGCGTACAAAACGATTCGCTCATCATTACCGACGGCATATATATTCAAATCATCCCGTCCGGCCATACCGTTACTGCACAAAAAATTGGAGGATATTACTTCATTTTCTGCCGGTATCACATTTATCAGCTTTGCATCATTATAAAATTCTTGATAAATATTAACAAGTTCATTTATATTACACTTCTTTAAAAACCGGTTAGTATAGAGAGGGGCAGAGACTACCATTCCCTGAAAATAATCAGCGATAACCGGGTTAAAAAGTGGTTCTTGATTCAATCCGCACACTTTAGTCATTTCCGGAAGATGTTTGTGATTCTGCGCTAAAGCATAAAGCCTTGGTGCATCATAATCTTTAATCCGCGCCTCATTCTCATACTCGGCAATCATACCTTTTCCGGCGCCGCTGTAACCGCTAACCGACCCAATTGTAAGCGGATAATCCGTTCCCACAATCCCCTTCGTGATAAGCGGGTAAATTAACGCAATAAATCCGGTTGCATGACAACCCGGTACAGAAATCCTTTTTCCGGCAGCGATTCCGTTACGATGTTCTGCTGAAAGTTCCGGAAACCCATAAGACCAGCCTGATTTAGTTCGATGCGCTGTCGATGCATCAATAACAATAACATCCTCATTATCTACTATCTTAACCGATTCCCTTGCAGCTTCATCAGGCAGACAAAGAAATGTTACGTCAGATTTATTAATCAGCCGCCGCCGTTCAGCAAGATCTTTGCGTTTATCGCTGTCTATTCTTAATATCTCGATATCGTCACGTTCCTTAAAGCGGTCAAATATTTTTAGTCCCGTTGTTCCTTCACTGCCGTCAATGAAAATTTTATGTTTCATATATGTTCTCCTAAAAAATACCTATAAATTTCTTAATAATTAGTATATCAAGAAAATAAGGAATTGACAAATACTACTTTATCGTCTATATTTAATAGTGATATATCACACTTGCACAAATTTAAAGGGCTTTTACACACATTTGGGCATTGACTGAAAAATATGCAATTGGTATGATAAAAATGAGGAATCAAGTTGATATTATAGGGGAAATGATTAAATATACTTTATTGACGAAGGGAAAAATATGGAAAAAGAGAATATTTTAGGTTTTTCTGACAAAAAAGCAGGAAATTTAGTAGCAAGTAGCTGTGGGATATGTACAGCGGAACCACTTGAAAAGTATGGCCCGGCGATTAAGCCATATTATTTGTTCCTTTACGTTTTTAAAGGAAGCGGTGTCCTGACTATGGGCGGCAAAAAATTCAAACTGGGAAAAGGTGATGGTGCTCTTGTCTTCCCTAATGAATTAGCATCTTATCAAGCCGAGAAAAATGACCCTTGGTCCCATGCATTTATTAGTTTTAATGGAGAAAATGCAGACGAAATTATTAGAAGTATCGGGTTAACGGTTAAAAAGCCTGTTTTCAAATCGAAGAAAATTGATGAGATTCAGCAAATTGTGAAAGAGATGATGGCAAACAGTACTTTTGACATTAGTGCTGAGATGAGGCGGAACGGTTACTTCAGTGTCTTCATGTCACTTGTTGCTAATGGTTCGACACCTCCTTCGAAAAGTAAAGCTGACCGTATCGAAAATTATGTAAGCAAAGCAGTTGACTTTATTAAAAGTAATTACTGCGACCCGATCAAAATTACTGATGTAGCCGAATATGTCTGTATTAACCGGAGTTATCTTTATACTCTGTTTATGAGTACACTTGATGTTTCACCGCATCAGTTCCTCTCAGATTATCGGATTTCCAAAGCTTGTGAGCTGCTGGAAACTACCAATACCTCAATCGAAAGCGTTGCACTGTCTTGCGGGTATATGGATTCCTTAGTTTTCACAAAAGCATTTAAGCAAGTGAAAGGTTTGTCGCCCTCAATATATCGTAAGGCAGCAAGGGCGGAGAAAGCATAGCAAAAGATTAGCTATTTACTTATGGTTGATTACCATATATAATAAAACAAGCACGAAAGTGCTTGTTTTATTTATTACTAAAGGAGAATATATGATATCACAACAATACAAAAACATGCTAACAGGGAAATCGGTAATCCGTGAACTTGCAGAATTTGCAAGCGCCCGCGGCAAAGAAATCGGTTATGATAATGTCTTTGACTATAGCCTGGGTAATCCCTCTGTCCCCGCACCTCCGAAATTTGCGGAAGCTATGATTGAGTTACTGCAAACTAAATCTTCGCGGGAACTCCATGGTTATAGCCCGAGCCTGGGCATCCAAACAGTCAGGGATAAAGTCGCTGCTTCTTTAAATCAACGCTTTAATATGAATTATACCGCCAATCATATTTTTATGACTTCGGCCGCCGCAAGTGCCTTGGCTCATGCAGTCCGCTTAGTCACCGGCCCTGGCGATGAAATATTAACTTTTGCCCCTTTCTTTCCGGAATACAATCCCTATATAAATCTAACCGGGGCTGAACTTAAGGTAGTTCCGGCCGAAACGGACGGCTTTCAAATCAATTTTGAACAGCTTGAGCAAATGCTGAATGAAAAAGTGATGGCAGTATTAATAAATACCCCTAACAACCCCTCAGGTGTTGTTTATACCTCGGCGACCTTAAAAAAACTAGCTGATTTATTATCTGCAAAGCAAAAAGAATACGGCCATGATATTTTCCTTATTTCTGATGAACCATATCGGGAAATTATATTTAACGGTGTAGAATCACCATATGTTTCCTCATTTTATGATAACAGCATTTCTTGTTATTCCTACTCAAAGTCCCTTTCCCTTCCTGGTGAGCGGATAGGTTATTTAGCTGTAAACCCGGCTTGTACCGATGCGGATTTGTTTGTACCGATGTGCGGCCAAATATCCCGCGGTATTGGCCATAATTGCCCGGCTTCGATTATGCAGCTTGCAATTGCGGAAGTCCTTGATATTACTTCTGATATTAGTATTTATGAAACGAATATGAATTTAATTTATAATGAACTTAAATCCCTTGGTTTTAATGTAACGAAGCCGGGCGGCACATTCTATATTCTTCCTAAGGCGCTAGAGGAAGATGCCGCCGCTTTTTGCCGGAAAGCACTGAAATATGACCTTATCCTGGTCCCGTCCGATAGCTTCGGTTGCCCCGGATACTTTAGAATGGCCTATTGTATTGATACCGAAAAAGTAAAACGTTCCCTCCCGGTATTTAAGCGCTTTGTAGAAGAAACATATCAATAATGGTATAAAAAAAGGCTTGGCTACATAAATTTGACTTGAAAGGAAATTATTATGTCTAATATTATTAAATCAATTATCTTCGGAATTGTCCAAGGTATTACCGAATGGCTTCCGATATCAAGTACCGGCCATATGATTCTAGTTGAAGAGTTTATTCAATTCACCGATATAACTCCGCGCTTCTGGGAAATGTTTTTGGTAGTAATTCAATTTGCTTCTATTTTGGCAGTTGTGATTCTTTTTTGGTCAAAGATTTTTCCTTTTGGTAAAAAAGAAAATAGCGGAGCTTTCTATATTAAGAAAGAAATTATCTCATTGTGGCTGAAAGTTCTTGTTGCATGTATCCCTGCTGCTGTGATAGGTACTTTATTTGATGATGTTTTCGAAAGGCTTTTCTATAATTCGGTTAGCGTTTCGATAGTTTTGATTTTGTTTGGGATAGCTTTTATTATAATCGAAAACCGGAATAAAAACCGTACCCCTAAGATAACTTCATTGGCCGAAATCACCTATTACACAGCGATGATTATTGGTTTTTTCCAGTTAATAGCGGCAATTTTTCCCGGCACTTCCCGTTCCGGTGCGACGATAATCGGCGCATTATTAATTGGTGTCTCCCGTACCATTGCTGCAGAATTTACCTTTGTCCTTGCGATTCCGGTGATGGCCGGGGCCAGTTTGCTGAAGTTGCTTCGGTTTGGGTTCTCATTTACCGGCACGGAAGCGGCGATTCTTATCACTGGTATGGTGACAGCGTTTATCGTTTCGCTGGTGGTGATTCGCTTTTTGCTTAGTTATATAAGGAAGAATGATTTCAAGATTTTTGGTTATTACCGAATCGCCCTCGGTATTTTAGTTCTCGGTTATTTTTTGCTGGTTTAACCTACGCTTTTTTCAATTTGAGGTTGACATTTATATAGAAGAATAGTAGACTAATTGCGAGATTAGCTAAAAAATACTTATAATTTATTAATAGTTGTGTTGGAAGGAGTCTGAAATGGCAGAGGAAAAAAAAATTAGTGTCACATCACCGACAGCAAGTGAAGCAAAAGTAACGGCAAAAGCCGCCCCTATTAAAAAAGAAGTAGCAGTAAAGAAAGAAACTGCGCCCAAGAAACCGGCAGCAAAAAAAGAGGCCGCGCCCAAAAAGCCGGCAGTAGTGAAAGAAGCCGCCCCGAAAAAGCCGGCGGCAAAAAAACCAGCCGCCCCCAAGAAACCGACCGCGAAAACAACAAGCGCCAGAGCCGTTGCGGTTAAAAAGAGTGAAGTAGTAAAAGTTGAATTTAACGGCAAATCTTATACCCAAGATGATTTACTTAAGAGTGCAAGGGATGTTTGGCAGTATGACATCGGCAAAAAAGCCGCTGACCTTAAAAGCATCGAACTTTACGTCAAACCGGAAGAAGAAAGAGCCTATTACGTTTTTAATAATGACATTACCGGAAGTTTTGCGATTTAATATTATCTGAATGATAAAATAAAAAAGAAGCTATCACAGATAGCTTCTTTTTTATAGATTATACGCAAAATCCTTGCAAGTTATCACAAAAACCGATTAATTATCACAAAAATCTTGTATAGCTATTATATTGTATTAAGCTAAATAATAGAAAACCGGCTTAATCTATTTTAATAATTGAAGGAGGAAAATTTTCATGGTAACAAAAACCGCTTTATCAACTGCTAAATATTTTGCAAATAGGAATTTTTACAAAAATGATGAGGTTGATATTTATAAATATGGCTTTGAACTATTATTTTCAACAATCCTTAATACTTTAAGCATAATGATTATCTCTTTGTATATGAATATCTTTATTGAAGGAATATTGTTTTTATTTGCAGTAGTCTCATTGAGAATAACTGCAGGAGGATACCATGCAAAAGGTCATTGGTCATGTTTTCTTGTAAACAACATAACTTATTTGATATTTGCTGTTCTATTAAAATATTTATTAGCTGACTATCTTTTATATTACACTTTATTATCAGTTATAACAGCATCTACTATTATTTGGTTTTTGGCTCCTATCGAAGCGAAAAATAAACCACTTAGCGATAGGAAAAAAGCAAAGGTAAGAACAGCAAGCCTTGTTATAGCTTTAATAAATATAATACTTGTATTAGTTTTCATTTCAATAAATCTAACTGAAACATTTATTGCTTATTATATTTCGGGTATGCTTGCAGCAAGTATATCTTTAATAGCGGCAAAGATTTTATATAAATAAAGCATGCAAAACACAAGTCAAATTAAGTTTTATCAATTTTGGCTTGTGTTTTCATTACTATTTTAGCTAATTAAATTAGATACCCATCATCTTTCAAATTTCATTAAACCTTCCGGTATATCTGGCTGATGCGACATATAAAAACAAGTTGCAGTTATAGACGAGGCAGCAATTAAAAATGCCAGCGCAGGAATTACCCTCATAATATTCCTATGTAGTTTTAATAGTGTTTTCCTCATAGTCTAATCCTCCTTTAATATTGTGAATAGTAACTTTTACTAGCTCAAACATATCAATTAAAATCAAAATTTTCAATCCATATGTGATAACTGCTTAGTTTTGGTGATATTTGACAGGATATGAGTTTGACCGGAAAATTTTGTTTACAAGCTTTCAACACACTTGAAAATAACAACTTGACTTATTTCAAATTAATGATAATATACTAATATAGACTATTATTAATGTTAGAGTATGACATTAAACACTAAGGATAGGAAGAAGATGAAAATTGCTATTTGTGATGATGAAAAGAAAGATAGAAAAGTCATTAAATCGCACATTAAAACTCATCATGCCGAGCATACTATTGTCGAGTTTACTTGTGCAAACCAGCTATTGGAACAATTAAATAGTGGCGAGCATTTTGATTTGCTCTTTCTTGATGTCCAAATGCCAGACTCTGATGGTTGGGAAATAGCAAAATTATTAAAAGAATCTAAAATTAAAACATATATAGCTATGGTAACGATTTTAAGAGATTATATGTGTAAGTGTTTTGACCGCGTGGATTGGTTTACTCCAAAACCTGCATCTGAAGAAGATATTCATACAATTCTTAATTCAGCTTACAAAAAACTATTTCCGATGGTCTTAAACTTCAGGTCTGAAAAAATATCTCTGGAGTTGACAGCCCCTGAGATATGGTACATAGAAGTCAAGATTAATAATATCTATATATATACAATTAACAATGTTTACAGAATGCGCAAACCCCTCAAAGAAATTAAGAAACAGCTTTACGCATTTTCTTTTTTCGTTCAGTCACATCAAAGTTTCATCATTAATCTCGAACATTATCATAAATTATGCGGGAATGAAATTATTCTAAAAAATGGCTGCCGTATTCCTCTTTCAAGAGCTCATAGAGAGACTTTTTTCAACTCATTAGCTGATTTCATCAAAGGGAATTAAAAATATGAATGAAAACTTGTTTTATCAAATATTTGAAAGCCTTACCGTTATTTTTGGAACTTTTATCGTTCATCAATATATAAGTGCATTATTCGAAAGGAAGAGGCCAAAAAAAATCGTAGCTATTAGCTATGTTGTTTTTTGTGTCGGGCTAATGATTTTTAATCTTATTAATAGCATAATGCTAATGTCAGCATTATACACAGCATTAAGTATATTTGCCCTTATATCGGTATTATATAAATCCGGTATTACTTTACGGATTTTTGCCACAGTTTTATTTATGGTTATTGTAATGGCTTCAGATGTCATTTGCAGCACTGTTATAGAGTATTTAGGCGGTATAGATGTAACTGATGTGATGGAATATGGAATGCCAAGAGTACTCTTTATTAGTATAGCAAAAATTGTACAAGTTTTTATTGTTAAGTTAATTGGCATTATTATAATCAAGTGGAGGAAGGATAAAAAAGCTGATATCGAAATTAAAAAAGTATTACCTTTACTTGTATGCCAGATATTATCTGTATTTGTTATAAATCATATAGCCGCAAGCGGTCTTGCAGACGGTTATTTCGGTTTTACGATATTCTTTGCAATTAGCGGCATACTATATATTAATGGTATTATTTTTTGGTATTTTGATACTATCAAAGATATTTATATTTATAAGACCCAAAATGAAGCGGCTGAAATGAAGCTAAAGCTTCAAACACAGTATTATGAACTAATTGAAAGCAAACAAAAAGAAACAGATAGTATTAGGCATGATATAAGAAAGCACCTAGATTATATTAAAACACTGATAGAAAATGGATTACATAATGATGCAAAAATATATTCGCAAGAACTAGAGACTCAGTTCCAATCAACAACATTAATAGACGTAACTTCGTATTTAATCCTAAATATTTTCCTTGCTGTTGAAAAAAGAAAGGCTGATGAAGAAAATATAAATTTGAGTGTTAATGTAAACGTATATCGTGAATTACAGGTATCCAACCCGGATTTGGGAATAATAATCGGAAATATATTTGAAAATGCTATTGAAGCCTGCCGTTATATCACTGATGTAAATGAGAGACAGATAAGATTGGATATTTATCAAAGAGATAATATGCTGCTTATTGAAATGGAGAATACATATAATCCTGATATCAAATTAAAAATTCGCGTTGGAAGGCATGGTTACGGGCTTAAAAATATTCAAAAAGTGGCGGATAAATATGGTGGATACATTGAAACAAAGCCTTTTAATAATATTTTTACTGCCAGAGTTATTATTCCATAATAGAATTTTTTAGGGGCTATCTAAGATTTATCTTAATAAATATCACAAAAATCAACTAAATATCACATCCATATTGTAAAAAATAATTTTGTCTGTTATTGTCAAATTCAAGCAAAATTTCAAGTTTCACAGAATTGTTAAAAGTACTTTTTTACACTTCATAAAGCAGAGCTTAATGAAGAAGTAAAGAGGAACATAAAAATCTATAGTTAGCTGAAGATATCACTTTCAATTTTTGATAGGAGATACTAAAGCGAAAGGGGGAAGGTTTGCCATGTCAGTTGATAATTTATATTGGTACGTATTATTTGTCCGGACCGGAGCAGAAGAGCGAGTGGTCAAGCACTTGACGAATGAGCTTGGAAGCGATAGCTATCTCCCTTTCGTCCCACAAAAAACCTGCATATTTAGACGGCAGGGCAAAAAATCATTGTTTCAGAAGATTTGCTTCCCTGGTTATGTATTTATTGAGTCTGATAAATCGGCGGGTGAGCTTTTGCAATATACCTATCCTGCCATTAGTAAAATGAAGGATTCTTATAGGTTTTTATGTTACGGCGATAAGATTAATGTTGCCATGAGGGCCGAAGAAAGAATCATATTAAATAGGATTCTCGGTGCAGACAAGCGCATTGATATTTCAAGAGGGTTTAATTTGGGAGATACGGTTAAAGTTATATCCGGGGCATTGGTTAGCAACGAGGGTATGATACTGAGGATAAATAAAAATCAAAACGAAGCGGTTATCAGGATTTCGATGTTTGGGACAGTAATATCGGTTTCAGTTGGACTGGAAATAATAGAGCAATTGGATATTTATAAATGAAAAATGCACAACTACAAAAATATGAAATTGAAAAAAAGATAAAAAGCATCATGATTAACTGTCTCAAGATAGATATTAATGAGGATGATATTACGCCATCAACAAACCTAGTTACAGATTTGAAAATTAATTCAATGTCATTTGTTCAGTTAATAATCGGTATAGAAGAATCTTTTGGAATTGAAATAGATGATGAAGACTTAGAGATAGATAATTTCGAAACATATGAGTCTCTTATTGATTTACTTATATATAAATATCTAAAAATTATTTAATTCTTAGAGGGTATTATGCATATTATTTATGAACTAAACAATCATATTCTTCAATCTATAACTGATTCACCAATGCAGACAGCTATAGAAAGTCAAGAAACAAGATTAACATATTCAGATTTGAAGCAATATATTACACACTATTCATATCTCTTACAAGAAACGTGCAATGGTTTATTAACTGGCCGGTTTATACTTTTATATATAGACTCACCTGTTAAGTCGGTTATTGCGCAACTTTCAGTTTTACTTAATGATGCTATATGTATCCCGCTCGATAAAAAGACACCATTAGCATATTATGCGCTCCACCGAATAGATAATATTGCCTGCATAATTACTGATGATGAAAATCATGGTATAAATGATTTTCCGGTGGCACTTATTCCCAAGAATAACAAATCATTACCCTTGATAGAACTTAATCAAGAGCTGGATTGTAATAATGAATACTGTCATTGCATTATGACTTCCGGTACAACTGGAATCCCCAAAGCGGTCTTATTAAAAAAAGAAGCTGTCCTTAATCAAATAAATGAAAAAATTAATCTTTTAGAAATGAACAGCGAGACCAGAGTTTGCTTAGCAATGAACCAATCTTTTGTAGCTTCTATTTGGCAAGTCCTTGCTACGATAATAGCTGGCGGTACTTTAATTGTTCTTGATGAAAATATAAAGCAAAATCCATATGAAATTTTTAAGAAGTCAGAAGAAAACAAAGCAGCTATTCTAAGCGTTACGCCTTCAACTTTGAAGGCGTTTCTTAAAACTAATAAAGGAAGCAGGAAGATAGGTTTAGATTATTTAAAAACCTTATTTTTGACCGGGGAGCTTTTACATTCAGATTTAATCCGGAAATTTCGGCAAGAATATAATATAGAGTTAATTAATGCATATGGCCAAACAGAAGGTACCGATGATACATTTCAATTCATCATCCCCGCTGATTTTGATTACGATAGCAATACTATAATTCCGATAGGCTATCCAATTGCTAATATCGATTTCGTAATAGTTGATGAAAATAATAAAGAAGTAGGGTCGGGAGAAGTTGGAGAATTATGTATCAGCGGGAATTGCTTAGCAGCAGGATATTTAGGTGACAGCAAAAATGAAAGTACTAATTTCAAAGCTTTATCAGATGGTAAGATGTCATTCTTTACAGGAGATTTAGTGTCGCTTAATGAAGATGGCTCCCTTGCATGTTATGGTAGGAAAGATAATCAGATTAAATTAAACGGTTATCGCATTGAGCCGGAAGCAATTGAAATACATTGCACATCAATCAAAGGAATATCAGATACTTTGATTTCAAAAATTGAAGCAGAAACGGACTCTTTTTTGCTATTGCAGTATGTCCTCGATGGAGAGGCCGAAGTAAATGCAAAAAGTATAAGGGATTTTTTAGTAAAAAAAATCCCTTCATATATGATGCCTAGCATTATCGAGGAAATCAAAAGTATTCAGTATAGTAGTAATGGAAAAAAAATAAGAAAACGCAGTATAGGTTTATCTTCAAATGATGAAAACCCCAAAGGCCATGTAGCAGAACTAGTCAAAAAGATTCTCCTGGGGATTACCGGTAAAGAATTTGCATCAAGTAATTTTGCCGATTTCTTAAATTCTATCGAATATGTAAACCTGATTGTTGAATTGGAGGATTCTTTAGGCATAGAATTTGAAGGGGATGTATTGCGGATGGGTGCTTTTCCATCGTTATGTGACTTGGAAAACTATATAACGGAAAAGCTTCAAAATCAGTTATAAGCATACAGGGGTGCTTTAACATAAATCATGTAAACTAAAAACCAAAAAAGGAGGTATCAAAATGAGTTTGAATTATTTAAATGATTTATTTGCAGAAGTTGAAGCAAAAGAGGCACATGATATTGATGGAGGTTGTACTGTTTATTATTGGCCTAGTGGCTTAAAAGAAGTTATTGTGTGTAAAAATGCATGTTATTTTAGGCCCCCTCTCGCTGCTAAAATGTTCAATCTATATAATCAGAAATACGTGTTTTTAAATAAGACTGATTAGCACCTTGAATTTAAAACATAATAGAGTACATATACCCTGAATATGTACTCTTAGTTTTGAATCATTAGAATTGACAAACAACATAATCTAGCAAAATGGTAAAAAAAGATAGAGACAGGAGAAAACATGAAACTTTTTGCAAGAATAATCTGCTTACTAATGACAGTTATGCTATTAAATGCTTGCAATTCGGAAACGGCATCAAATGGTATTTCAAGTTCTAATATTATAAATCAAAATGAACAAAATGGAGTAATAGAAAGACAAGTACTAAAACTATCGGCGATAACTAGCGATAACACTTGGCTTTCAATGGTTATCGCTGGTTTTAATTTGAGCAATGAATACTATTATGTGGAACTGAATGATTATGCTATGAATGGTAGTGTAGATTTTGATGAGGCGGTAACAAAGTTTAATCTCGACTTAATCACCGGAAATATTCCTGATGTTATTATATTACCTGCTCGTATGTTATCAAGCGGTTATATAAGTAAGGGATTGTTTGCTGATTTAAATGAGTTTATTAATAATGACTCAAATTTTGACCGGGCTGATTATCTGCCGGCTCTTTTCGAAGCACTTGATCGTAATGGCAAAATTTATGAAATACCGCCCATGTTTTCGGTACATGCGCTTCAAGCAAAAACATCTGATGTAGGTACTGATGCCGGCTGGACATTAGATGAATTTGCTGCCTTTATCAATACAAAGCCTGATGCGCAACATATCATTGCCGGTTACACTAAGAGAGATTTTATCAGAGAGATGATTCAATACCAGTTTGTCAGTCCGATGACCGGTGAAGTAAAATTTGACCGTGATGAATTTAAAAAAATCTTATCAGTTGCCAATCGTTTTCCTAATGATTTTTCGATAAATGATCATAGTGCATTTCTGCAAGGTGCAAAGGATGGCGACCCATTAATGATATCAGTCTTAATCTCAAGGTTTTTTAATATAATAACCGCAGAAGATGCATTTTTTAGGGAAGAGGTCACTGTTAAGGGATGGCCTTCAGCCATAGGTAATGGATTAATGTTTCGAGCTCATGATTATGTAAGTATTTCACAACATGCCGAAAATTCTGATGGGGCATGGGAATTTTTGAAATATGCTTTAGATCATGCAAAATGCCGTATCGGATATAATATGCCGGTGAATTTATCCTTACTTGATGAGATAGCCGAAGATGATTATGATTCGATAAATCAGGAGATGGAATTAGAAAAATCATATGTAGACAAAGTAATGGCGATACTTAAAGGAGCAAGGGTGATAGCAAGAGAAAATCCAATTATTAATAATATAATTGATGAGGAAGTGGGTAATTATCTAAGCGGGCAAAAATCGGCTGATATGGTGGCAGACATCATCGAAAATCGGATTGGGATCTATCTCGCTGAGCAATAAGCCGTGCAAATTTCGGAAGGGCAAAAGAAATGAATAAACAATCTATAATTTACACGTTTAAAGAATCGTTAAACGCCAATCATCATATCTCAAAAGCAATCTTCGGTGAATCATCAATACCTAATGATATTGAAAGCATAGAACTAGCTTTATCATCACTCGATTTTGTTGATTTAATCGTTGATGTGGAAGAACGTCTTGGTTTTGAAATTTCTGAAATATGCATGTTCGAATCAAAGGTTAAGATTGGTGAACTCATTAAGATTATCCATGAAGCTTATCAAGAAAGTGACAAATGAAAATGAATAATATAGTACATACTTTTAACATCGGCAACAACAAATACGCTTTTGATTACCGTAATATTTTATTCTGTCTTTTAGATGAAGATACCGAAGAAGCGTTGCGCTTTGCCCTGTCCGGCAACTCGCTATCGGAAGCCCCATATGATTCGGCGCCGACATTAAACGCGCTTATCAAGAGCGGGTATTTTATATCAGAGTACCCGGATAGCCCTGTCCCGGAGCATAAATATGATATCCTAAACATTTCATTCGCCCCGGTTAATGACTGCAACTTTTTATGTAAATACTGTTATGCCAAAGGCGGGGAAGGGACCTCTCATTACCAAACTGCCTATGACGAAGAAAAAGTTGACAAGATGCTAAGGAGTATATACATGGGGAAATATGCTCACTTCATTAATTATAAGTTCGACTTCGTCAGCGGCGGGGAGCCGTTATTAGATTTTGATATTCTTGATTCCTTCTTAAGAAAACTACGGGAGTATGATAAAGAGTTAAATAAGAATACAACTGTCCTGATTGTCACAAACGGAACACTATTAAACGAAGAAATCATTAGAAAACTTGATGAATATGATGTTTTTTTAGGAATCAGCGTTGACGGGCCAAGAGAAGTTCATAACCGCCACCGAGTATATAAGGATGGCCGTAATACATTTGATGATGTTGCGAAAGGTATTTCACTACTCCGCTCTTCCCCGGTTGTTTCATCAAAACTAAAGGATGCCTGGGCGATGGCGGTAATAACCCGTGAAACCGGAAGCCTGGTTGATGTTATGGAGACCTGTGTTAATCTGGGTTTCAAACGGATGCAAATGCAGCTAATCCGTGAAGTTCACGAACACCCTCTTGCAATCGGCAAAGATGATATTAAAAGAGTGAAAGAACATTACAAAGACTTATTTACCCACATTATCTCATTTGCCGAAAAAGGGGATTTAAGCCGCATTAAGATGATTGCTAACGGTAACGATTCGTTCGGAAAGTTTTTAAGCCGTTTATTATTGCGTACCCCGGTTTATTATCGATGTTTTGCGGGGAAAAATAAAATTGCGGTAACAGCAAGCGGAGAGATATATCCCTGTGATAGCTTCTGTGGTTTGAATAATTATTCAATGGGGACTATTGATGAAAATACTGATAATGAATCGGTAACTACATTATTTGAAGAAGCTCATATTCAAAACCGGACAAAATGCTCTAAATGCTGGGCCAGACATATCTGTGGCGGTGATTGTTATTATAATAGTTACTTGATAAGCGGTAATATATTGGAACCCGACCCTATCAAATGTGAAATTAACCGCTTTTTTATTGAAAATGCAATTGAAATGCTAATAAAAATAAAGATGATTAATCCAAATCATATCGAATATATCGCCAAAATACTACGCTTAAATTAGAAAGGCTAAAGATGATTAAAGGAAAATCTAAAACTCCTATCCCTTACCGGATTTGTGACCATATCTATATTGAGCAAGTAGACAATCATGTTATCTATATAAATTTATCCAATGTTACTAATTTTGTCTTGCCTTATGATGCCCATGAAAGAATATTAACCGGGAACTTAGAGGGCGGAGATGGATTAGGACAATATTTATATCTGACTATAGAGATGCTCATTGCCCAAAATTATATTGAACCGGATTTAGAAAAGATACAGTTGGGCAAAACATTTATTTATATTCCGGGAAGTAAGTGGAGACCTGATAAGCGCATTGATAAAAATGATTTAAAAGATATATTAACCAGAGAATATCTTACTCCTATTTTTAATTTAGAAAATGCCGGCGAGAAATATGATTTTAATAAGTATGAGTTTTTGTGCGCGCGTAACTCTTTAAGGGTAACAATGCAGACATATGGCATCAAATCACCACTTTTATGGATGAATGCCGGATTGTTTATTTATGATGATGATTTTAAAACCACCGGAAAAATCAATACCTCTTTTGCCCGATCTATGGTAGATACTGGGTCAATACCAATATTAGGAGAGAAAAAAGTGGGTTTAGATTGGAATATAATTGATGCACACTTAGAGAAACAACTACCTGTTCTTGTAGATGTCGATGTATATCATATGCCATATAAAGATAACCCTCATTACCATAACCGGCACGGGGCCCATTCGATAATACTTGTGGAAAAGCGTGATAAAGATTATTTAGTTTTGGATTGGTATCATCCCGGTTATTTTTATGGCGAAATAACCACCGAAGAGCTTGAAGCGGCGCGGACTTCTGAAAATGAAAAACAAAATTCAGATATATTCAGTGGTTATCCAATCTTAGCCTATTACCAATTGATTTACCTGGATAGATTCCCTTTGAATTTGGAGATTGCCCGGTATATAAAGAGCAATTTATTAAAATCGGTAAAATGTATGATTGAGCCTACGGGTGTGCTATCATTATTTAATAATTCATTAAGTAATATTCCCGGATGGTTAAAGATGCCTAATGCTCAGGAGTATACTAATGCAATCGAGTCTTTTTTTCTTTTTGATTTAGAGTTAAAGTTCCTGATTATTTATTATGAGGAAATGTTTAAATTTAATTTCTGCAGTCATTTAAAACCAAATTTATTACAAAATAAAACCAAAGAGATCAGAAGTTCTATCGATAAATTAAGATACAAGCTAATATTAGCCAAACGAAAAAACAAAGCAATTGAACCAGAAATATGGGTCGATTTACTGACACAGATAAACATTAGTTTAGGGGAATATTGCGAAGTAATATTAAAAAACCGCAATTAGATTAAGGAGAACCAAATGATAGAGCTTAAGTTATTTAATGATTTTTGGATTAATTGCTGGTTTAATTCCAATTATTCCATTATCACATCAATAAATGAAAGCTACATCGGTGCGGCTTATATGAATAATTACTCATATATTTCAGAAGAGGCCAAATCACCTTTTGAAACTACTTTTAAATATATGAAAATCGGGCCAAGTGAAGCACAGAATAAATTTATTTTATCAATCATTAAGCAGGTACCAATAAAGTTTAAAGAAAAATATAGTATATCTGAACTTGTAATAAAACTGCTTAAGGAAAATCCTTTTTTTTTAGGCGTTGATTTATATTACTTAGTTCCCGACAGCATTTGCTTTAAGAAACATCACTTTAATCATTTCACCCTTATAAAGGAATATAATGTGGAGAATGATGCATTTATTGTTTTTGATGAAAGTTTTCAGGGATATGAGGCGCATAGTATTCCAAGAGCGCGCTTTGAAGAAGCAGCTATGGCCTCATCGTTAGAAATAGATGCGTATTTGCTTCAATTTAATGAAAATATTGTAGATTATGATTTCAACTATCTTGAAGTAAGTGAGAATGCCAGCCGTCTTTCAATTGAATTAGAAATCTTGCTTGGTGATTATTGGCAATTGTCAGATAAAGACTTAAAAGCCGGCTTTATGCTTGATTTTTTTGCAATGTATGCTTTTGGGATAACTAACAGACAAACAGCAAATATAGAATTAATGAAGCTTTTATATTCAAAGGGGTTAATAAGTGAAAATAAATATGTAAAGCTTGTCAGTAAATTTAAAAGTTTAGAAAAAGAGTGGGAAATATTAAAAGGCCGGTTTATCAAGAGCAGTATCTCCCGGCGATTTGATGTACAAAAAATGAATGAATACAAAAATTTATTAATTGTAAATGAAATTGAAGCATGGAAAATGCTACTAAACTAAGGAACTCAAATGCGCTATTATTGCATCCGCCAACATGATATAACCGACTGTGGTGCTGCCTGTCTTGCCACCATATGCAAACAATACGGTGTAAAATTGTCGATAATCAAAATACGTGAAATCGCCGGTACTGACAAACAGGGCACTAGTGCCTACGGTATGTTCAAAGCTGCAGAAGAACTTGGTTTTACGGCGAAGGTAGTCAAAGGTGATAAGGAAGGCTTACTAAGTGAATTTCCGCTTCCGGCTGTAGCCCACGTTATTATGAATGATTCGCTTCAACATTATGTGGTTATCCACAAAAAAACAAAAAAGCATATCATCATTGCCGACCCCAGTAAAGGACTCATAAAATATACATATGAAGAATTTTTAGATATATGGTCAGGCGTGCTGATTCTCATGGTTCCTGAAAATAAAATCTCTGCTAAAAGTGATGAAAATGAAGGTAGTATTTTTATCCGCTTCTTTTCATTACTTAAACCACAAAAACAGTTACTCGCAGAAATATTTATCGCCTCGCTCATAATAACGTTTCTTGGAATAATCGGGGCCTTTTATTTCAAAATAATTATCGATGACATAATACCGGCTTCCACAGTAAATACCTTAATAGTTGTTTCAATCGGAATAATTATGCTAAATATTTTTAGTATAGTATTACAAGCCGTTCGTACCCAGTTACTTATTTATATGAGCCAGAACCTTGATATAGCCCTGCTACTTGGGTATTACAGCCATGTGCTTAAACTGCCGATGAACTTTTTTGGTAGCCGCAGGGTTGGTGAAATTATAGCCCGCTTTCAAGATGGCAACTCTGTCCGGGATGCAATTTCCCGGGCAACTTTAAGTGCTTTTATTGATACATTAATGGCATTTGTTGGCGGGATTATATTATTCTCACAACAAAGGACATTGTTTTTTATTGCGTTATCTATCGTTTTTTTCTATGCAATTTTAGTTTTTGCCTTTAATAAGTCGTACAGAAAATTAAATGAAAAACAAATGCAGAACAATGCGGAATTAACCTCATACATAGTTGAATCGCTAAATGGGATTGAAACAATTAAAGCATTTAACGGCGAAACAAACGTAAATATTGAAACTGAGTTTAAGTTTATCCGTCTGCTTCGAAGTGTGTTTAAGTTAGGCAGTATTTCCAATATACAGGAAGCACTTAAGTCATTTTTTGAGAGAATAGGCGGGATTGTGATTCTTTGGGCCGGTACATATATGGTAATAAAGGGAGAAATAACAATTGGCACGTTAATTACATTTAACTCACTATTAGTATATTTTTTATCCCCGATTAAAAATATAATTGATTTACAGCCAACAATGCAAACAGCAATTGTTGCTGCCGAAAGACTTGGTGAAATCTTAGAACTAGCCCCGGAAGTAAAAGAAAATGAAGCGAAAAAGATTGTGCCTAAGAGCCTTAAAGGTGATATTATTTTTAATGACATATCTTTTCGTTATGGGACAAGAAGATTTGTCCTTGAGGATTTTTCATTACATATTAAAGCTGGGGAAAATGTTGCTTTAGTTGGTGAAAGCGGCTCCGGAAAATCAACTTTAGCTAAGCTGTTGCTTAGGTTTTATGAAGTAGAAAAGGGTAATTTACTAATCGGTGATTATGCGGTTAATGATATCAAATTTGAAGCCCTCCGTTCAAACATTGCTTATATCCCGCAGGATATATTTTTATTCAGCGGCACTATTTATGAAAATATAGCCTTTGGGATGCCGGAAGCAGATATGGAGATGGTTATCGAACATGCAAAAATGGCAAAACTGCATGATGATATTTCGGAGATGCCCTTAAAATATGATTCTCTAGTCAGCGAAAACGGGTCGAATCTCTCCGGCGGCCAGCGGCAAAGAATTGCGATTGCCAGAGCATTAATGAGGCGCCCGAATATCTTAATTATGGACGAAGCAACCAGCAATCTTGATGCTGTTTCTGAAAAAGCAATCCATGAAACAATTGATAACTTCAGTAAGGATATCACAACTATTATTATCGCCCATCGGTTAAGCACAATCAAGCTTTGCGACCGGATTTTTGTTTTAAGTAAAGGAAAAATTATTGAATCCGGTACTCATTCTCATTTAATGAGCCTTAAATGCGAATATTACAACCTTTACCAAGCACAAGAAGTCTAAATAATTTTAAAATTAATATTTGAGGTATTAGGTAAATGCGAGCAATCGATTTAGAATGGAAAGAACTATCTGATAGTAAAGAGTACTACTCCAACAAGCCAAAACCCGTCATGTCAATTTTTGTTTATATAATTTTTTTAATGGTAATAGCTGGAATTATCTATAGCTTTATAGGTTCGGTTGAAATAGTATCTCGTGGCATTGGTATTATATTGCCGGACGATGAATCCGGGTACCGGGTACTATTACATGTAGACAACAAAGATATAGTTGGCATAGAAATCGGAAGCCGGGTAAAGTTTGAAATACCGGCACTACCATCGCAAAGTTATGGAAATATATATGGCAATGTTATTGGAATTTCAATCGATACGACATCAGATAGTAACTACAATTCAAGTTATTATATAGTTGAATGTACAATTGAAAACAGGCCTTTGTTTGACCGAAGTGGAAACGAGGCGAGTATTAGAATTGGTATGACAGTTCAAGGTAGAATTATTGTCCGCCAAATTAGAATAATTGACTATATACTGGAAAAATTTAGATTATGAAAATTAATAGAACTGAAATGAATGCATCTTTAGCATATAAATTGCTGCATGTTAATTTACTCAGTGATAATGAACCGAAAAAGAATGTTGGTACTTTTAGTCAAGTTAGCATGGAACCGGAAGCAGTCAAGTTAATGTGTGAAACACTAAATATAAATGCAAGCGGTGTCAACACATATAAAAGTATGGCCGAAATGGAAAAAAACTGTATTGACATCTTAGCTGATTTATGGCATCGCCCTCTTAGCCCGCTTGAAACTTTGCCCAATACAGAAATCAAAAAACCTATCGGAATCTCTACAATAGGTTCATCGGAAGCTTGTATTCTCGGTGCCTTGGCAATGTTAATGAAATGGAAAGAATGGGCGGGAAAAAATAATCTAAAACACTTAAAAAAACCAAATCTAATTATTTTTTGCTGCCATCATATTTGTTGGGAAAAGTTTAGCAATTTATGTGATGTGGAACTTATAAAAATACCAATGAATAAGCATAACCTTACAATGGATACGGTAAAAGCATTTAATGAAATTAACGAATATACTATTGGTATTGTTGCTATCTTAGGGAATACGTATACCGGCTTGTATGATAACGTTAAAGGATTAAATCAAATAATTAATAAATACAATTGTTTGAACAAAAATAAAGTTTATATCCATGTGGATGCAGCTTCGGGCGGTTTATATGAGCCATTTGTTAATCCTGAAAATGAGTGGGACTTTAGGCAAAAAAATGTTGTGTCAATTAATGTATCCGGCCACAAATATGGTTTAGTTTATCCGGGCATCGGCTGGATTGTATGGCGGAGCAATGAATTTATTCCGGATAACATTGTTAGTATAATCGAATATTTATGCGGTTCTGTATGTACAGTCGGGTTAAACTTTACTAAATCAGCTTCGCAAATTGTGGCACAATACTATATATTTAAGCGGTACGGTTTTTCAGGATATCGAAAAATTCATATTAAAACTAGACAGATGGCTGGTTATTTGGAAAGAAAAATATTAGATATTGGGTTATTCACAATTATAGGAAGCGGCAGAGAAGAAAAAATCCCTCTTGTTTGCTGGGCATTAAAAGATGCTAGTAAAATTAGCTGGTCTTTATCTGACTTGACACAAGAATTATTTGGAATGGGCTGGAGTATTCCAGCTTATAATCTGGAGGACGATATGAAAGATATTATTATTCAGCGTTTTCTTTGTAGAGCTGATATGGATATAGATTTTATTGATGACTTCTTAAAGGATATGAGGTTGGCTATAAAAAGTTTATCATTATTACCAATAATGCGAAAGGAATTTTAAATATGAGGAATGTGCTTCCGCTAGAAAAAAAACCTCCAATAGTGGCTTATCAGCATCATGCTTTTCATTTAGGGATAATGGTTGCTGTTAAGGAATATCAGCATCATTTTCTTTCAAATTATATTAACTTATATTATCATAGCCAAGCAAATAATAAAATAAATTTTGCAACAGAAATCAATTGGTTTGGTAATGAGGTTTATTTCCAAATTAATAGAATCGGTTACAGTCATAATTTAGATTTATTAAGCCGGCAAGAATTAATTAATGTAGTAATTAAAATGATTGACATAAATTGCTATTGTTTAGGTAATTATGATGAATATTATATTCCCAAAACATATTCATTTAATGAAAAGCATTTTATTCATGATTTTTTAATACATGGTTATGATAAAGAGAAAGAATTATTTTATATCATGGGATATACTAATGAAAATCTATATGAATCAATTACAATCAATTTTTGTCAGTTTGCAGATGCAGTGTTTAGTATTAAGAAAGACAACTGGATAAATTTTATCAGAGTAGACCCTGATTATATATTCAAATTTGACATTGTAAAGATGAAGAGATTAATGATTGATTATTTAGAATCCAGGGATTCATATAATCAATTTGATGAAAAAATTTGTACATTTGGAATAAATGCAATTAAGAAATTTGCGCTAAATCTTAAAACAGATCCTCAATTAATTGATTTAAGGTATTTTAAATTACTTGTTGAACATAAAAAATGTATGCATTCCCGGCTAGTTTATTTATACGAAAACAAATATATATTAGATGCAGAAATATCTAATGAATATATGGAAATAGTCAATAGCTATAAATTAGCTTTTAATATAGTTTTAAGGACAGGATTTACAAATTCAATGAGTAAAATTAATAAAGCTAGAGATATGATTATTCTTTCTATAGATAAAGAAGTAGATATTTTAAACAAAATTTTGACAAATCTATAAACAAATAATTCATTACATTGAGTGCCTTTTTCTTATTTGATTATTATATCTGTGCAAAGGAAGTGACCTTGATAGGCCGCTTCCTTATTTTTTTGCCCTTTTATATATTTTTTATAAATTCTTTCGAAGATATTTATTGACTTTAAGTGGGGATAATGCTATTTTATGTAAGGGAGATGTTAGCACTCCTATTTGTCGAGTGCTAATAAGATGAAAAAATGCTGTTAGACGACCGCAAACTAAAAATCCTGCAAGCAATAATCCGCAACTATCTTGAAACCGGGGAACCGGTTGGAAGCCGTACGATTTCGAAGTTTGCCGACCTTAACCTTAGCTCGGCAACAATCAGAAATGAAATGGCTGACTTGGAAGAAATGGGTTATATCCTGCAGCCATATACTTCAGCCGGCCGAATTCCTTCCGACAAAGGTTATCGCCTATATGTTGATACAATGATGGAGGAAAAAAACCGTGAGGTCGAAGAGCTAAAGGAACTATTATTAGAAAAAGCGGACAAAATAGACCAGGTCCTTAAACAGGCGGCAAAAGTTCTTGCCACAAATACGAACTATGCTTCCATGATTAGCGCTCCCAATTACCGCCGGAATAAGCTTAAGTTTATCCAACTGACAAAAGTTGATCAAAACCAGTTACTTGCAGTTATCGTTGTTGAAGGAAATGTAATTAAAAACCATATTTTACAAGTTACCGACCAACTTGATGACGAAACATTACTAAAACTTAATATTTTGCTGAATACTCATCTTAACGGGTTATCAATCGAAGAAATCAACCTAGGGATGATTAAAAAACTTAAACAGCAAGCCGGGACATACAGTGCGATTGTTGGTGAAGTTATTGAAGCTGTCGGCGAAGCAATCAAAGCTGATGAGGACTTGGAAATTTATACCAGCGGCGCAACTAATATCTTCAAATATCCCGAACTTGCCGACCACCAAAAAGCTAGTGAACTGATTACAACATTTGAAGAAAAGCAATTATTGACCGAACTGGTCAATGAAAATGCAGGTGCAGATTCCGATTCAACAGGGATTCAGGTTTATATAGGAAACGAAACCCCAATACAGTCGATGAAAGATTGTAGCATTGTTACCGCGACTTATGAATTAGATGAAGGAATGCGTGGAACTATTGGTATTATCGGACCAAAAAGAATGGATTATGATAAAGTTGTCGGGGTTTTGAAATCATTAAAAACACAGCTTGAAGATATCTACAAAAAGGCATAATCAGATAGCCCTGCATCAAATTACTTGAAATTCATAAAATACTGACAGGAAGGAATAAAAAATGCAAAATAATGTAACCGGTGAAATGGTAAACGAAAGTGAAACAGCAACCGATGAAACGGTGAAAAAAAATGATGAAGTGAATGATAATGAATCGGCGAAGACTGAAAAAGAAACGGCTGTAAGTGAAGAACCGGAAAAGAAAGGCTTCAAAAAGAGGGCCAAAACGGATAAGCAAAAAGAGCGGATTACCGAGCTTGAAGACCGCGTTATGCGCCAGATGGCCGAATTTGAAAATTTCCGTAAACGTACAGAAAAAGAGAAATCATTCATGTTTGAAACCGGTGCCCGTAGTGTCATTGAGAAAATACTTCCGGTTGTTGACAATTTTGAGCGCGGCCTTGCCGCAATCCCTGAAGCGGAAAAAGATTCATCTTTTGCCGAAGGAATGAACATGATTTACAAACAACTGATGACTGAACTTGAAAATCTCGATGTCAAAGTAATTCCCGCTGTCGGCCAGGAGTTTAACCCCGATCTCCACAACGCCGTTATGCAAGTAGAAAGTGATAAATATGAAACCGGAATCGTCGCTGCGGAAATGCAAAGGGGCTACACATATAGGAACACTGTAGTAAGATATAGTATGGTATCAGTAGTGGAATGAAAACAAACACTAACTTAAATTTTTAGGAGGAAAATCAAAATGGGAAAAATTATAGGAATCGATTTAGGAACAACCAATAGCTGTGTAGCTGTTATGGAAGGCGGCAAGCCCACCATTATCACTAATACCGAAGGGTTGCGTACCACCCCCTCAGTTGTTGCTTTCACCAAAACCGGCGAACGCTTAGTTGGTGAACCGGCGAAACGTCAGGCAGTTACGAACTCGGAAAAAACTATCTCATCTATCAAACGTGATATGGGAAGTGACCGTGGCCGTACTATTGACGATAAAAAATATTCACCGCAACAGATTTCGGCAATGGTTCTGCAAAAATTGAAAGCTGATGCCGAAAATTATCTTGGTGAAAAAATAACCGAAGCAGTTATTACTGTCCCGGCTTATTTTAATGATGCCCAACGTCAGGCCACCAAAGATGCCGGAAAAATCGCCGGGCTTGATGTCAAACGGATTATCAATGAGCCGACCGCGGCCGCATTAGCTTATGGCCTTGACAATGAAAAAGAGCAAAAAATCATGGTTTATGACCTTGGCGGCGGTACCTTCGACGTTTCGATTATTGAAATCGGTGACGGGGTTATCGAAGTTTTAGCTACCAGCGGTGATAACCGTCTCGGCGGTGATGATTTTGACGAAAAAATCACCAATTTTATGCTTGCTGAATTTAAGAAAACCGAAGGTGTTGACTTAGCAACGGATAAAATGGCTCTGCAACGTTTACGCGAAGCGGCTGAAAAAGCGAAAAAAGAGCTTAGTACCGCTACCACGACCAATATTAACCTGCCTTTCATTACGGCAACCAACGAAGGCCCCAAGCACTTCGATATGAACCTTACCCGCGCCAAATTTGACGAGTTAACTCACGATTTGGTGGAGCGGACGGCTATTCCGGTTCAAAATGCAATGAAGGATGCCGGTGTCACCTCAAGTGACCTAGGCAAAGTATTATTAGTTGGCGGTTCAACCCGTACCCCCTCCGTCCAGGAAAAAGTAAAACAAATTACCGGGCATGAACCAAGCAGAACCTTAAATCCCGATGAATGTGTCGCCCTCGGTGCTTGTATTCAAGGCGGCAAACTGGCTGGTGATGCCGGTGCCGGTGAGATTCTTCTGCTCGACGTAACCCCTCTGTCCCTTTCTATCGAGACGATGGGTGGCGTAGCAACCAGATTAATCGAACGCAATACTACCATCCCGACCAAGAAAAGCCAGGTTTTCTCGACAGCCGCCGACAATCAGACTGCCGTTGATATCAACGTTGTTCAAGGTGAGCGCCAATTCGCCAAAGACAATAAATCATTAGGCCAATTCCGTCTTGACGGTATCCCCCCGGCAATGCGCGGTATGCCGCAAATCGAAGTAACTTTTGATATTGATGCCAATGGTATAGTTAATGTATCGGCAAAAGATTTAGGTACCGGCAAAGAACAACACATCACCATTACTGCTGGTTCCAACATGTCGGAATCCGATATTGACAAAGCAATCAAAGAAGCTGCTGAATTTGAGGCACAGGATAAAAAGCGTAAAGATTGCATTGATACCAGAAATGATGCCGATTCGTTCGTTTTCCAAACTGAAAAAGCTTTAACTGAAGTTGGCGACAAAATCAGTGAAAGCGAAAAAGCTGATGTTGAAGCCGATATGGCAGCAGTTAAAGCCGTTCTTGAGCGCACTTCGGCGGACGAAGAAATGTCAGACAGTGACCTTGATGAACTTAAGGCAGCAAAAGAAAAACTTACGAACACAGCCCAGGCCCTCTTCACCAAAATGTACGAAAATATGCAAGCGCAGGACGCAGGCCCCGACATGGGTGATATGGGGGGAATGGACGGCGCCGATATGGGGCCCGCCCCGGAAGGTGATGTTGTTGACGGTGACTTCCGCGAAGTCTAGGTGCTATTACAGATAACTTGGTCGTGAGTGAGTATTTTTGACTTCATAAGCAGACCGTTGGAAAACGTCGGCACTAGGTTTCGTGTTTTGAAACCATAGTGACCATTACGTTTTACACCGAGCGAAAGCGTGTCCTGCGGTGAAGTACAAAGAATACTCACACGCGGAAAAAATGTGAATAAAAGGAAACCTACCATGGCAGAACAAAAAAGAGACTACTACGAAGTTCTTGGCTTAGATAGAAATGCTGACGATGCCGCCCTCAAAAAAGCATATCGCAGCCTGGCGAAAAAGTACCATCCCGATATGAATCCCGGTGATGCGAATGCCGAGAAAAAATTTAAAGAAGCATCGGAAGCATATGCTATCCTAAGCGACCCTGAGAAAAAGCAAAAATATGACCAGTTCGGCCATGCCGCTTTTGAAAATGGCGGCGGATTCAGTGGATTTGAAAACTTTGATTTCAGTGATATCTTTGGTGATATCTTCGGAGACTTCTTCGGCGGCGGTTCACGCCGCCGGGCGAATAATGGCCCAATGAAAGGTGCCAACCTCCGTACCAGTGTCCGCATCACCTTTGAAGAAGCGGTTTTCGGGATTGAAAAAGATATCGAACTTACCTTAAAAGATGAGTGCAATACCTGCCATGGAAGTGGTGCCAAACCCGGTACCAGCCCTGAAACATGCTCAAAGTGCGGCGGTAAAGGCCAAGTGGTTTTTAGCCAACAGTCATTTTTCGGCACAGTCCGCAACGTCCAAACTTGTCCCGATTGCCGCGGCACCGGCAAGATAGTCAAAGAAAAATGTCTTGATTGCAGCGGCGGCGGATATATCGCTAACCGCAAAACAATTCAAGTATCTATCCCCGCCGGAATTGACAACGGCCAAAGTGTCCGGATCCGCGACAAAGGTGAACCCGGGTCTAACGGCGGCCCACGCGGTGATTTACTTGTCGAAGTTGTGGTTGGCCGCCATCCCCATTTCCAGCGCCAGGAATACAATATTTTCTCAACCGTCGCAATTTCCTATGCTATTGCCGCATTAGGCGGTGAAATAGTCATTGATACAGTTGACGGAAAAGTTATTTATGATGTTAAAGCCGGCACCCAAACCGAAACAAAGGTACGCTTGAAAAGCAAAGGTGTGCCTTCGCTTAGAAATCGTGATATCCGCGGCGACCACTATGTTACCTTGGTCATCAAAACCCCCGAGAAACTATCGTCCGAAGCTAAAGACCTCTTAAAACGCTTTGATGAAATCACTGGCAATAGTTTGAACGCCGCCAAAGATGTTACCGGCGAAAAGAGCGAAACTAAGAATGGCAAAAAGAAAAAACGGTGGTCATAAACTACCGTTTTTTCTTGCGGATAAAAAAAATATACTCTTGTAAAGGTTGGGTTTCCTTCGAAATTTTACTTTTATATTTTCGATATGGTATATCGTAACGTTTGAAACTATCCCCAATGCAATGCCGTTTAAGGATTGTTTCGATTTGCTTAGGGCTCATTAATCCCTCGCTACTGTAACTCATGATTATGTTAGTGAATTTAGCCTTGGTTATCAAATCTTCAAAAACGTCAAAAACTTCCGCTTTTATATTGAAGGCTGATTTGGTATCAGCATAAGGGCGTATCCCTGTTACACCTTTTATGACTGGATTGTCATAACGTGATATTGTTTCAAGCAAATGATAATTCGGGGCATATTGCCGGGAGTTATATGGCGGGTCTATATAGAGAATATCGCCTTCAATTTCACGGACTAACTTATTTGCATCTTTATTATAACTTTGATTATTTCGCCCATTATCAATCACGTTAAGACGTTTCATCGCAAACGCTTTTAAGGCGCGTTTATCCCATTCCTTGAGATAAGCACCGTAAGTACCCGTAATATTTGACACATTAGCAACTCCCTCTATGAGCGATGCAAGCAAATAATAATACTCTATTTCGTTGATAAGCCCTGTTTTTTTCCAAAACTCAATTGTAATGCGGATAAAATCCACCCGTTCAGCATTGTCTTTTGTCATATACATGCGTTCGCAAGTTTCATTAGGGGCATAATTATCGGCGACAAAAAATAAGCTATCAGCTAATCGATTAACTTCGGTTTCCGCGAGAAATTTAAGCGGGTCGTTTATGCCGTTCCTTTTTAATTTTTTAAACGTAGGAGTAATATTATTTTCAATAGTAGCTTTTTGAATAACATAAGAAAAATGCAGAAAGTCATTTGACAAAATCTTATACCTTGGTTTGAAATAACGTGCCACACAGCCCGTACCGGAAAAAATATCACAAAATACTCGCTCGTCCCCGCTTGTATTTTCATTTATTGCTACATTAATATTTGATAATAAGTGTATTTTCCCGCCAATATAACGCATATAATGCTCACTTTGCAATGCGTTCTTATATATATTTTATATCTTATTAGGATAAAATAGGACTGTATTGACAGAAGCATTGAATCTATTCGCTTTAACGTATATAATAAGCCAACAGACCCACGCAAAAAGAAACCGTTGGAGGAAGCCAATAATGAATAAAAATATATTAGTCGTAGAAGATGATATGCATATTAATGAAATGCTTTGTGAACTGCTTGGGCAAAACAAATACACCACTTATTCTGCTTATTCGGGCACAGAAGCGTTGCTTTTGTTATCGCAAAATAAGTATGACCTTTTGCTTTTGGATTTAATGCTGCCGGGTAAAACAGGAGAAGATGTCTTAAAAGAAACACGCAACAAGCACGATACCCCTATAATCGTTCTTACCGCCAAGACAGATAAAGAAACCACCGTTAAACTGCTCCAAATGGGTGCAGATGATTATTTATCAAAACCTTTTGATAATAACGAATTGCTGGCGAGAATTGCAGTGCAGTTGCGGCGTTCCATTCCTTTGGGTATTGCTGCCGATAAATTAAGTTATAAGGATATAACACTTGATTTGGAGGGACATGATGCTTATATAAACGGAAATAAACTTGGGTTATCCAAGCGAGAGTTTGAACTGTTGCACTTGATGATGGCACGACCCCAAAAAGTGTTCACAAAAAACAATTTATATGAGAGCGTTTGGGGCGGTGAATTTTTTGGCGATGACAATACCGTAAACGTGCATATCAGCAGACTTCGCACAAAACTAAGTGCCGCAAAACCCGGCCAAGACTACATTCAAACTGTATGGGGTGTCGGATTTAAGATGAAGGAATAATGGGTTTGGGGCAGTCCCATTAAATTTTTAAGTCTTTTGTAAGACTTTTTTTAGGGTTAAGTAAGACTTCCCCTGTATCATATCCTCATAAACGAAAAACGCCCCGCAAATTTGGGGTGGTAGGAGGAATATTATGACTGTGTTAAAAACACAAAATCTTACGAAGCGGTACGGTGGGAAGCCGGCTGTAGATAACGTAAGCATAACCGTCGAAAAAGGCGATATTTTTGGTCTTATCGGACAAAACGGGGCGGGAAAAACAACATTTATGCGCATTGTAACATCTTTAACCACGCCTGACAGCGGGAAAATTGAACTCTTTGGAGAATCAACGGCCGCAAAGCTGACCGCAGCAAGAACACGCATGGGAGCAATGATAGAAATGCCCGCATTGTACCGCCATTTAACGGCTGAACAAAATCTTGAATATTGCTGCATACAACGTGGTATAGTCAAGCGGAGCAGGATTCAAGAAGTTTTGAAAATCGTCAATCTTACAGACACGGGTAAAAAGAAATTTAATAACTTCTCCCTCGGCATGAAACAACGACTTGGGCTTGCGTTGTCCATGTTAAGCCATCCCGATTTTTTGATTTTAGATGAACCGACAAACGGTCTTGACCCTACGGGAATTATTGAAATGAGGGATTTGATAAAGCGTTTAAGCAAAGAAGGTATAACAATACTTATTTCAAGCCACTTGTTATCAGAGTTGGCACAAATGGCTAATAAATACGCAATTATCCACCACGGGAGTTTAATTAAATCACTTACCGAAGAACAATTGCACGAAGAATGTAAACAAGCATTGGCTGTCACGGTAGATGATGTGACTAAAACCGCAGTAGTTCTGGAAACAGCGTTGGGAATTAAGGATTACAAACAAGTTTCCAACAACGAAATACGAATATACGGATACTTGAAAGACCCCGCAGAAGTGACGTTTAAGTTAAGCACCGAAGGGATTAGAGTTGCTTCAATAAAAGAAGTCGGCGATAGCTTGGAGGATTATTACACAAAAATTATAGGAGGTGCAACGAAATGATGAATATCATCCGTGCGGATATATACGCAATGATTAGGGGAAAAGGGCTGTACATCACCTTTGGGCTGATTTTCTTGCTCAATATTTTAATGATAAACGCGCAGGGAAGCGGCACGGTGGGGATACATTTCTCCGACGGAGCGCTTGGCGTGGAAATGCAGGAGTTAGGGTTTGACGGCATTAGGAGCGTTATACTTTTATATACCAATATGAGCAATATGATGTTCTTCCTACTGCCATTGATTATATTGGTATCTGCTCCCATTTTTACGCATGGCACGGTCAAGAACGATATTTCGTGGGGAATATCAAGAACAAAGCTATACCTTTCAAAATTGTGTACCGCGATAACTTTGTGTATTATTATGGTTTTGTTTTACATGGGTACGGGGATGGGTATTGCAACAATATTAAACGGATGGGGTGGCGTTGCGCCGAACGGGTATTGGACTAATTTATTCCAAACCGTGGGTACGCAAACTTTATTATTGATGGCGATGACCGCTATTGGAGTTTTCTTTGTATTCACTTTTAAACGGACTTCCATCGTTATGGGTGCTTTCATCGTCTTTTGCTTTGCGCCGGGTTTTGCCATAGCGCTTTTGGTGGATGCCGGATTATTCTTCACACAAATGATGGACTTTGATTTAATGCTTGGAATTATGCGGCTTGGATATTTAAGCCAGCTTGAAACAAATTCAATTCTTTCCCTTTTAATGGTAGGCGTGTTTTACATTCTGGTTACTACTATTGGCGGGATAACACTATTCAAACGAGCGGAGATAAAATGATTATGTTATGGATAGCCTGTGGTTTATTAACCGCAGGCTTTATCGTTTTATTGTTTAAGTGGATATTGCTTAAAAGGGATATACGGCAGTTGGGTATTAAACTGAACGAAATAATTCATACGGACACCAATGCCCGCCTTTCCACTCATACCTTTGACAAGGATATAATTAATCTTGCCGAAGGTATTAACCATATGCTTACAAAGCACCGGCAAGGATATTTGGAAGCAAATCGTTTAGAGAATGACTTAAAACGAGCCGTAACGAATATCTCTCATGACTTACGCACCCCTTTGACTTCTGCAAAAGGATATTTGCAAATGGCTGAAAATAAAGAATTAGACGAAGAAACTTTGTTGCGCTATCTTTCAATAATCCGCGGCAGATTAGACTCTCTTTCAATACTCATGGATAGTTTGTTTGCTTTTTCCCGTGCAGTTGAAGGAGATGTGACATTGCAACGGGTGAACATCAGTAATATACTCCGTGATACGCTTGTTGCCAGTTACGCAGAAATCGAAGGAAAGGGATTTGATGTAGAGAGCGATATTCCCGATTCTACGGTTTATTGCTTTTGTGACGAAGATGCTTTGAAACGTGTGTTGCAAAACCTTATTTCAAATGCCGTGGTTCATGGTAATAGTAATTTGCGTGTCAGATTATTAGATGGGGTGATAGAAATTGCAAATAAAATTGATGAACCCCATAAAATAGATATCCATAATATATTTGAACGCTTTTACACAGCAGATGCATCAAGAACCAATAAACGAACAGGGTTAGGCTTGGCTATAGCAAAAGAGTTAACCGAAAAAATGGGTGGGTGCATATCAGCAATAAAAGAAGAAAATATGCTTGTGATGCGTGTCCGTTTGCCTATGGCTTAATACAGAAAATAAGGTTTATTTTTGGGGAACCTACTACACCTGAATCACCTAAAAAATAACACCCACTTCTATTTCTTTCGAGGTGGGTTTAGTGTTACGGTTTGGGTCAATTCAAATTAAGCCGCTTTATCCGAATAATTAATAACCGCTATTTCAGTTAATGAATTTTTTGTAGCTTTAACAATAGCTTCAAGCCTTCTGATTACTGTACCATTATAAACCACCTCACCGCATTGCTCACAAGTTTGGCATGGTACATTCTTAATAATAACCATACACGAACCTAAATCAACAAAATAAGTCGTCAAACCTTCTTTTAATGTTCCTTTGCAGAAAAAGCACATATTACTCAACCGCCTTTCTTGTTTTATAATCATTTTCCCATTTTGCAAGTGACGGATAATAAGCAGTTATTAGATATAGCTCGCCGTCACCCAATCCAGCGACAACATGAATATTATCATGTTCGATAGTTTGCCCAAATATTAATGCGCTGGGGTAAGGATAATCATCTGGGTAATGCTCAATTATCTCTCCGTTCATTATAGCGTGTATTATATCGTCATATTCTATGCCACGTTTTATTAATCTGTCAGTAAAATGATGAGTAGCCTTAATTGTTTCATCGCTACATAAAGCTCTTATATCTTCAATGTTCAACATTATTAGTCGTCACCGTCCTTAATTTATTATATCATGCTTCATCTATTTGTCAAAAAATAATCTTTTAGATTTTGAAATTTTAAATTATGATTTTGCGCGATGAGTTTAGAATTACAGTTTGGACTGATATATGTTAAGATTATATTGTTAGAGATATTTTGGCATCCCTTGTACTATTTGATGGAGGTGATGAGTTGAACGGAGGTATTAGTGAAAAGTAGAGTTGATGAAATAATAAATGATTTAAAAGAAAAGCTATTGCCATATAAGAAATTAAAAGACAATTTAAAAGATTGGTGCGCACCTCTTGATGAAACGCCAGAAGAAATAAAGCGATCCCAAATTCAATATGAAGAATTGCTGAAGGCAATTGAACCAACTCTGGAACTTCTAGAGCGCGTAGAAAAAATAATACAAGAACGACCTTCTACTTCTGATTATATTGATAAAGTTATTGAAGAAAGGCATAAGGTGCTTGATGAATATGGCTGGTTCTATGCATTTGGCATTTCCGACCAATTATCTAATGAAATATATAAAAATCATAATATATTAGGTCAAGGTGGCGTAGATACAATGGTTATTAATTTTTTTAAAGATAATAATTATGCAGAGTTAAAAAAAATAATTACTAAATATAAAAACTCTTTGTATTTTGAATCAAGAGCGCACATTTTTGATGAAGCTTTTATAAACCATAAAGAGGAACGCTTTTATTCGTCTGTAACATTGCTTAGTGTGCATACAGAAGGTATTATAAAAGACTATATTAGGAAAAAAGTGACTGCGCGTTATAGGCTTGATAGATGTATAAATGATTTAGACACATTGCTTGTTAATAAAGCTGCATATTTCCCAAATGTTGAAAGAAAAATACTTTTTGAGTTTCTTGTCGATGTTTTTGATTCGGATTTTTCGCCCACTGACCCAGATTTCCAACGTGACTTAAAAGAGCCAAGTCATAATTTGTCAAGACATAAAATTGCTCATGGTAACGTTTTTAAAGGGCTATCGGAAGTTGACTCGTTAAAGTGTTTCTTATATTTAAATGCAATACGTATCTTGCTTTTTGAGTTAAGCCAAGATAGTAACGAATAGGCAATATTGGATTTTATATTGAGATTATGGTCATAAGATATTCATCAACCAAGATATCTAGGAATCCGCTGGTGATGAATTAAGATGATGATTAATAAAATCTTATTGGTAATAAATTAAAGTTCGCAAGGTAAAAATAATCGTTGTGAAATCGTGTTCTTCTTAAAAGATTTGCAAAATGCAAGCCATTCAAATATTATGAAGCACAGAAAGACATTAATAAAAGTTCTTGTTGACAGGATATATTTATATGACGATGGCAGAATAACAATGCTTTGTTACAATGGCGATACAACAACAGAAATAGATGTGAATCTGATTAAGGAAATAGAAAAGGAAATACCAGAGCAGGCAAAAAATAAGAGTTATTTTTTGGGGAACCTAATACACTATCAGGGACTCGAACCCTGGACAAATAGATTAAGAGTCTACTGATGTGATTGGATAGATTATAGTGGGGTATTGATTTATACAATTACTTCTAATAATCTTGTGCCTATTTTTTGCACAATAGGCACGATTAACGCATTACCCATTGTAAAATATCTGTATTTATCAGGCATCCCTGTATTCGTCCAATTATCGTCAAATCCGTTTAATCGTTCGCATTCGATAGGAGTTAAAAGCCGCAGTCTTCTAGTTGTTGCATCCTCAATAACATGAGAACTTCTGTTAACACTTGACTCGCTTGTTAACATGGTACGTGCAGGTTTATCTAAGTCATCAGGAAAACACATTCCACCTTCACTGAAAAAATAAGGCTCGCCATTTGGACGCTCTCTCTGTATCTTTTTTGCTCCTTTTAAAAAATGCCATTTTTCAAGTGAACCATTGAGGAAATATTTTTCATCTACAGACTCTGTATGTCGTATTTGCCGCAGCATTGTTGGACGACACTCAATAGGGGTTACTTCATTTGAGACGACACGACCATTTATCATAAATCCGGAATTATATAAAGGTATCGAAAAATTGTTTGATAATATGTGCAAATCATCATAATTTTCACCATTTAATAACGTTTCCGACATCTTTTTAGGATTAACTGTGTCATGAACATGAAAAATTGACGAAAAGAATCCCTTATTGTATAATACATTATAAAGACTATCCTTTTTCAAATCAGCAAATTCCTTGTGATAATTTGTTGATTTGTGAGCCGCTAGTATATATACACGCCGCCTCCGCTGTGCATATCCATAATCGGCAGCATTGAGAACTCGCCATTCGACACAATAGCCCTTATCATTAAAGCAACGAAGCATTACACCGAAATCGCGTCCGCGTTGACTTCCGGGAGATTTTAATAAACGATCAACATTTTCGAGAATAACGAAACGAGGACGATGGCGATAAATTATATCATTTATATGCCACCACATTACACCCTTTTTTCCCTCGATGCCTTGTGCGCCGGTTCTGGCTACAGAATAATCTTGGCACGGGAAACCGCCGACAAGAAGATCGTGAGTAGGAATACGATTTTTAGCAATTGCAATATCCTCATTCACGTGGTTAGGTGAAGCACCATAATGTGACACATAGCAGTCAAAAGCATATTGCTGTTTTTTTTCTGGTTCCCATTGGTTAGCCCAGATTGTTGCATACTGATTTGAACTTAGCTCGAGTCCGGCACGAAAGCCACCAACCCCTGCAAATAGTTCAACAACCTTGATTTTTTCAGATTTCATTTTTCTCTCCTTTTCATATTGTATCATATTTTTTTATATAGATCAAGCATAAAATGCTTAGCATTAACTAATTTTGGAAGGGGGCTTTATGAGTCGCTCAAAATACATAACAAAAGAAGAAATATTGGTACGTGGTCGCGAAGCTATAGGTATTCCTATGCGCGATATTGATAAAACAAATAGACTGAAAACGGGGAAAGGCGCAATAGGTACTGTTTTGGAAGAATCATGGTTCGGACTTAAAGTAAACAATGAGTCCGAACCTGATTTTGTGGATGCCGGCATAGAGTTAAAAGCTACCCCATATGTTAAAAAGCGTATAGGTATCCGTGCAAAAGAGCGATTGGTCTGCAATATCATAAACTATATAGAAGAGTATAAAAACTCTTTTTTCACCAGTAGCTTTTGGAAAAAATGCAATACGATGTTGTTGATGTCATACGAGTATAAAGAAGATATCGATAAAGGCGATTTTCATATTGAGGAAGCCACATTGTTTAGTTTTCCCGAAGAAGATTTGGTTGTGATAGAACATGATTGGGAAATAATAATTAATAAAGTTCGTAATGGTAAAGCGCATGAGCTTTCAGAAGGTGACACTTTATATCTTGGTGCATGTACCAAAGGGTCAACGTCCGCCAAAAGTATGCGCCAACAGCCTTTTTCTGATGAATTTGCAAAACAACGTGCATATGCGCTTAAGCAATCATATATGACTTATATATTGAATAGTTATATATTCGGTAGCAAATCCAATGAACGGATAATCAAGGATCCGAATCTACTAAAAGAAACTTGCTTTGAAGATTATATTATCGACAAAATCAATCCATTTATCGGACGCACACAACACTCGTTGCTGAAAGAATTTAATATTGAATCTTCTGCAAAAAACATAAATGAAATTTTATTGTCACGAATACTTGGAGTTAAAGGACGAATCTCAGCAACTGATGAATTTAAAAAAGCAGGTATTATTCCGAAAACTATTCGTATAAATCAAAAAGGTCGTATTAATGAGAGCATGTCGTTCCCTACATTCCGGTTTTTAGATATAATCAACGAAAACTGGGAGGAATCTTGTTTTAAGAATTATTTAGAGCCTGCTAGATTTTTGTTTGTTGTATTTAGAAAAATTAGTGATAAAGAATATATTTTCGAAAGAATAAAGTTCTGGAATATTCCCGCTGACGACTTGGATGAAGTAAAAAAAGTCTGGGAACGTACAAAACAAGTAATTAAGGATGGAGTAGTATTAACAAAAACCGGCAGTAGTACAAAAAATAATTTCCCCAAATCTACAGAAAATCGAGTTTCCCATGTACGTCCACATGCAAGAAATGTAAACGATACATATCCGCTTCCTGATGGACGTAAAATGCCAAAGCAGTGTTTTTGGTTTAATAGGACTTATATAGAATCTATCATCGAAGAGTGAGACAATTTATCTCATTGTAATTACTTTGTCAACTCGGTTTGGTGTTCGAGTAACAATGATTCGCTACACCATCAGGGACTCGAACCCTGGACAAATAGATTAAGAGTCTACTGCTCTACCAACTGAGCTAATGGTGCGAATTTGCTTCTTGATTATGCAAATGTAATTATATTATAATAAAGAATCAGCAGGAAAGCAAGCGCTGACTTTGTTCACATTTGCGCTCAACGATAGACCGAAGGGCTAGAGTTGATGTAGATTACGATATCTTTTACAATAGACGAGGGATTTAAATGATTTTTGAAAGCCATGCCCATTATGATGACAAAGCATTTGACAGCGACCGGGATAAATTACTTAAATCAATGCCGGAGAATGGGGTCGGTTATATTCTTAATGCTGGTTCAAGTATGAAATCCATTTCGAAAACATTTTCATTAATGGAAAATTACCCATTCATTTATGGAGCGTTTGGTATTCATCCTTCCGATACGGCTAAATTAAATGAAGAGAATTTTAAATGGCTTAAAAATCAGTTTAAAGCATCCGAAAAAGTAGTTGCTGTTGGCGAAATCGGCCTTGATTATTATTGGGATGACCCGGACCGTGAAACGCAGAAAATATGGTTTGTCAGACAACTGGAATTAGCCGGGGTATTGAACCTTCCGGTAATTGTTCACTCCCGCGAGGCGGCGAAAGATACCCTTGATACTTTGCGGGCACAAAAAGCCGGTCAGTACGGCGGGGTAATGCATTGTTTTTCATATACAAAAGAAACAGCCCGCGAATGCCTTAAAATGAATTTTCATATCGGAATCGGTGGAGTAGTTACCTTTAAAAATGCCCAGAAGTTGAAAGAAGTTGCGGCATATACACCACTAGACCGGATTTTAATTGAAACTGACTGCCCTTATCTTGCGCCGGTGCCATTCCGGGGTAAACGCAATACATCGGCTTATCTTCCCAATATCGCAGAGGAAATTGCCAAAGTTAAAGGTATCAGCTATGAAGAAGTGATTCAAAAAACAGCTGAAAACGCATTAAAATTATTCAAAATCACCATATAATATCAAGTAAAACAGAACAAGGAGCAACAATGCCCGACTTGGCAACCCCTTCAAAAACGATTGAAATTCTTAAAAAGCATAATTTCTCTTTCCAGAAAAAATACGGTCAAAATTTTCTCATCGACCGTCATATTCTTGAGAAAATTGTTACAGCCGCCGAGATTAGCAAATCCGACTGTGTTCTGGAAATTGGCCCCGGTATCGGCACAATGACCCAATATCTTGCTGAACATGCCGGAAAAGTCATCGCCGTGGAAATCGACAAATGCTTGATTCCCATTCTTGAAGAAACGTTGACCGGTTATGATAATGTTATTATTAAAAATCAGGATATCCTTAGAATAGATATCTTAAACCTTGTTAAAGAATATAACAATAGTAAACCGGTTAAGGTGGTCGCTAATCTTCCCTATTATATAACGACCCCGATTATCATGGCTCTTTTTGAACAGCATATCCCCCTTGAAACCATTACCCTTATGGTACAAAAAGAAGTCGCCGAACGGATTAAAACCGGGCCGGGAAGCAAAGAATACGGCGCCCTGTCACTTGCAGTTCAGTATTATGCCAAGCCGGAAATCATCGCTGTTGTCCCACCGGCCTGCTTTATCCCAAAACCGGCAGTGTCAAGTGCTGTCCTCCACCTCAAGAAGCACCCGGCTCCAACCGTAAATGTAACCGATGAAGATTTTTTATTTAAAATTATCCGCGCTGCTTTTAACCAACGCCGGAAAACACTGGCTAACGCCTTAACAAATGCAGATAATTTAAAATTAACCCGCAAAGAAATCACCGATACACTCAAAAAAATGAACCTAAACGAATCTATCCGCGGCGAAGCCCTCTCCCTCGCAGAATTTGCGGTTCTATCGAACCAATTAATGTTGAAAAATATTGATAACATAGATTGATAACATAGATTAAGAAAGAAGATAAAGATATCTCGCAGGAACCTTAGGCCGCCTTCTACAAAGATTAAACTGAACGCATAAGCCAATTAGGCCGTAGTGACGAAGAGATACTTTATCTGACTTCATGATTCAAATTTAATATTAGCTTCATGATTCAAATTTGTATTGATTTATGGATTTAAATCTGATGCTTTATTGACACAGTATAGATTTATATATATATTTATTATGAAATATAGTTTTACGATTTTGGAGAGAAACTTCCTATGAACGAAAAAACATTTTCCGCACCCGGACGGGTAGAAATTGGCGGCAACCATACCGACCACCAGCATGGCCGGGTCCTTGCCGCCGCTATCAATTTGGAAGCAAAATGTAAGGCACGGGCAAACGGAACCAATCTAGTCCGGATCACAAATGACCGTTTTGGTTCTGAAACGGTTGACTTAAGTGATTTGCAAGTTCGCGAAGATGAGAAAGATACTTCGGCGGCACTTATTCGCGGCGTTGCGGCATGGTTCAAAAATAAAGGTTATGCTTATGGCGGATTTGACGGAACTATAACTTCGGATATTCCCGCCGGTTCAGGACTTTCCAGTTCCGCTGCTTTTGAAGTACTGGTTGGTAACGTTTTTAAAGGATTATTTGGTTCTGCCGCTTCACCGTTGGACATCGCCCTCGCCGGCCAATTTGCCGAAAACGTTTACTTCGGGAAACCTTGCGGCCTTATGGATCAGGCGGCATCCAGTTTCGGCGGGCTTGTAATGATTGATTTCGCGAATCCACAGGCGCCGGTAGTACAAAATATCCCTTATAATTTACCTGATTATGCGTTATGCATTGTCGATACAAAAGGAAGCCATGCTGATTTGACACATGAATACGCAGCCGTTCCTTTAGAAATGAAAATGATAGCAAAGCACTTTGGCAAAGAATGTTTGCGCGAAGTCGCAGCGGAAGATTTTTATGATGAAATAGCCGGCCTGCGAAAGTACGGCGACCGGGCAGTATTGCGTGGTATGCACTTTTTTGATGAAAATGACCGCGTTTTAAAACAGGCACAGGCTTTGAAAAATGGCTTGGTTAATGAATTTTTTGAACTGGTAATTGAATCAGGGCGTTCGTCACTGTCCCGTTTACAAAACATATATCCGGCTGGAAATATTACCGAACAGGAAATAAACCTTGCCCTAGCTTTAAGTGAACAAATTCTTGTTGGAAAAGGTGCATGGCGGGTGCATGGCGGAGGTTTTGCCGGGACGATTCTTGCTTTTGTCCCCTTGTCATTAAAAGATGAATATGAAAACCGGATGTCGGCTGTGTTTGGCGGAGAATGCTGTCATTTTTTGATTGTCCGCTCTGAAGGCGGCGTGGAAGTTTAATAATATTACAGCTTTCCTATCTGTATGCTAACAAAAACCGCATGGCTGAACTGTAAACATACTACTACATCTAGTTTTTTTCAAGTTTTTTCCTCAATATCTTGTAAAATTCCCTTTTTATTTTTTTAATTCTGTGATACACTAATGTAAATTGATACCTACGGATTGCTACATGACCTTTTTGACCCTAGGTTTCATATTTATGGAGAAAATTAATCATGGATAAATTCGAATACAATGTACGCGCCAGTGAAATTAAGGAACTAATCAAAGAGGGGAATTATGTAAAGGCTGCTGACATCGCCGATACGATTGATTGGCGCCGGGTGAAAAGTATCATGATGCTTTGCACTATTAGTGACGTTTACAAAATAAACCGCCGTTATGTGGAAAGTCGGGATATTTTACTTTATGCATATGAACGAAATCCCAATGGCCGTTTGATTTTATATTACTTATGTGAATTATCGATAAAACTAGGTGATATTGTCAGTGCTTTGGAATACTATAAGCGGTTTGCGCAAATTGCACCTAAAGATGCCAGCCAGTTTATTTTACTTTACAAAATTTATGAAGCTCAAGATGCTACTTTGGAAGAACGAATTAATGTTTTAGAAGAACTTAAGCGCCGCGATTACAAAGAAAAATGGGCTTTTGAGCTTGCTTATCTTTATCATCTTGTTGGACAAACAAGCCTTTGTATCGAAGAATGTGATGAAATTTTTCTATGGTTTGCTAAAGGAAAATATGTTACCAAAGCACTTGAATTGAAACAATTGCATGTACCGCTTCCAGATGATCAGGCGGCACGTCTCAATGAATCCCAGCAAGCCGATATCCATTATGAACCGGACAATATTGATGGAGTTGATTATTATGATGAAAATGATAGTGATGAACTTGATAAAGATGAAAGATATAATGGCGGGCTTGATAGAGATAAAACGTATAGTGACGGACTAGATAAAAATAAAAGATATAGAGATGAAAGTGATAGAGACGAAATTGACAGATATGAAAGCAATGGAGACGAAGTTTATAATGATGAAAGCGAAGAAAACTTAGAGTGGGAAGATATTTCACATTTTGATGAAATGTTTTTTGCTGATGGGATGAATGAAGAAGATGAGGATGAATCCGATGATGATATGGATATCCGTATTCGCCCGGTTGATGTCAGCGAATACAATACCATCAACTTGCAGCAAGAAATAGCGGAAAATATGCGAGAGCTTTTATCAGATAATGAGGAGTTTGAAGTAGAGGAATATTTTTCCGATGATAATTTTTCCGAAGAATCAGATGAAGGAGCTGAAGAAACAGAAGAAGAGGATGAAGTAGTAGATGAATATATAAATATTGTTTCTGATATTTCAACCCAAATTGAACAGGGCCTCAAAGCTGAAATGAAAAAGGGAATTTCAGAAACAGGTGTCATTAAAGCCTTTAACAAAACCTCTTCCTATGATGATATGCTCTCGCAAGGGTATGACGGGCAAATTAGTCTGGTAGTCCCGGATGAGCAAAAAGTTGAAAAGCAGATTACCGGCCAGCTCAAAATAGATGATATCCTTACCGAGTGGGAGCGGCAGAAAAAAGAGATTGAGCAAAAGCGCAAAGCTGAAGTCCGCTCCAAAATTCAGGAACAGACGGCAACGCTGTTCAATGACTTTGATACGCAAACAAAAATGGGGCTTTTGGAAAAACTGGAAAAAGCGATGGTTGATGCCGCGATTAAAGCCGGTCCAAGTGTTATAAAAGTTGCTGATATTGGTACGGAAGGAAAAGCAAACGAAGCGGGCCTTTTGGTACAAGAACCTGAAGATGAAGAAATAAAGCGTATCTTAGACACAGAAGATAAAATTAACAACGAAGAAATAGATACGGGCGAGATTTTAGAAAATGAAATTGAAGAAGATGAAGAAATAGAATCATTGGATGAGGAATCGTCAGACAATGAAAATGACATTGATGAAGAGTTTTCCATAGACGATGAAAATGACACTAATGAAGAATTTTCCGTAGACGATGAAACCGGCATTGATGAAGAGTTATCCCTAGACAATGAAACCGGCATTGAAGAAATATCGGCGGACGATGATACTGACATTGATACAGAATTAGCAAGTCAAAAACCGGAAGAAATAAATGCCGCAATACCAAATGATGTTAACAAAGAGCCGAAAGCAGAAAAGCCGGCAACCGATGATGTCCGCAATTTTACCCCGGAAGAAAAAAGCCGTTTCGGGCGTTTCGTCCAGCATAAAAAGATAAGGCGCCAATTAGTTACAACTCTTGATAATATCAAGGAATTTGACGGGCCAAGCCATATTATCGTTACCGGCGAAGAGAGCCTTGCAAATATGAAAGTGGTTAAGGGCATTATCAAGGAAGTTAAGGATAAAAGTGGTGAGCTGCATGGCAAAGTAATAAAAATAAGCGGCACTACCCTGAACAAAAAAGGTGTTGCAGCGACGTTTACTAATTTAACCACGGGAATCATTATCATTGAACATGCCGCTGATATGAAAAAGGCTTCAGTTAATGATTTAACGAAAATCATAAATGAACCGGAAAATAAATTGATGGTTATTCTTGAAGACAATCGTTCGGCGATTGATGAATTGATGGCTAGTGAGATAGAGTTTGCAAAGATATTCCCTAATCGGGTTGATTTAAACGCATTGGATAATAAGTCTCTGGTTGAATACGCGAAAAATTATGCTTTTGCACAGGAATATTCGATTGATGAATTTGGTATTTTAGCCCTTCATACTCGTATTGCCGAAATGCAGACTTCTGATCATGAGGTGACTACGGCGGAGGTTGAGGAAATCATCGAAGAAGCGATATATTATGCCGGCCGAAAAAATCCGAAGCATTTCTTTGACATTCTTGCCGGAAAACGATATGATGAAGAGGACATGATAGTTCTAAGAGAAAAAGATTTTTTACATTAATGAGTAGTGTGTTTTCCGCAACTCGGGATTTTGCGCAAAAAGAGCAAAACACCTCGCGGGGACAATATGGTGAGTAATAAATAACAAAATCTGGGAAAGGCTTGGTTTAGAAAATGTCCAAGGTATTCATATCGAAAGATGATCAATATTTATTTGCAAAAGGGACCCATTACGATATTTACAAAAAACTTGGCGCCCACCCATCAGAAGAAAATGGGAAAAAGGGCACATTTTTTGCGGTTTGGGCACCAAATGCAGAAGCGGTATATGTGATTGGGACTTTTAATTCATGGGATGAAAAAGCCCACCAAATGAAAAATCTTGGCCCCGGCGGAATCCATAGCCTGTTTATCCCCGGTGTTGGCGTAAATGAATTATATAAATATCTGATTATTACCCCGTCCGGTGAAAAACTATACAAAGCTGACCCATATGCCAACTATGCCGAGCTTAGACCCGGGACTGCCTCGAAAACCACCGACATTTCTCAATTTAAGTGGACTGATAATGCTTGGATGCGCGAACGTGACAGCAAAGGCCATACCGGCAATCCAGTTGCAATATATGAATGTCATATCGGTTCATGGATGCGCCACCCGGGTTGTGAAGACGACGGTTTTTATACTTACCGCGAGTTTGCGGAACGGATTGTCGAGTATCTTAAAGAAATGAAATATACCCACATTGAATTAATCGGAATATCGGAATATCCTTATGACGGCTCGTGGGGTTATCAAGTTACCGGTTATTTTGCTCCGACCTCACGTTATGGCGAGCCAACCGATTTTATGTATCTGGTTAATTTATTGCACCGTAACAAAATCGGCGTTATCTTAGACTGGGTCCCGGCGCATTTTTGTACTGATTCCCACGGCCTTGGCTGTTTTGACGGGCAGTGTATCTATGAGCATCCCGATCCACGCCTTGGCGAACATCCCGACTGGGGTACGAAGATATTTAACTATGGAAAAACGGAAGTAAAGAATTTCCTGATTGCCAATGCCCTCTATTGGATCAGGGAGTTCCATATTGATGGTATCCGTGTTGATGCGGTCGCTTCAATGCTTTATTTAGATTATGGAAAAAGTGAAGGCCAGTGGGTCGCCAACGAATATGGCGGCAACAAAAATCTGGAGGCAATCGAATTTTTCCGGCATCTTAATTCGGTTATTCTTGGCGCTTATCCCGGCTTTATGTCAATCGCGGAAGAATCAACGGCTTGGCCTTTGGTAACTGGAATGGTGGAAGACGGCGGTTTGGGCTTTAGTTTCAAATGGAATATGGGTTGGATGCACGATTTTTGTGAGTATATGAAGCTTGACCCGTATTTCCGCCGTAACAATCACCATGCGCTGACTTTTGCGATGAGTTATAATAATGCCGAAAATTATATTTTACCCCTTTCCCATGATGAAGTAGTTCATTTAAAGTGTTCAATGGTCAACAAAATGCCCGGTTATATGACGGATAAATATGCCAACCTGCGCGCCGGATATACCTATATGTTTGGGCATAGCGGGAAAAAGTTGTTGTTCATGGGCCAGGATTTTGGACAGGAGCGGGAATGGAGCGAAGAGCGGGAGCTTGACTGGTATTTACTTAATGAGGGACATAATAAAGGCTTGCATGAATATGTTAAAGAACTGCTTAAGGTCTACCGCAAGTATCCGTGTATGTATGAGATAGACAATGACTGGGGCGGCTTCGAGTGGCTGAATGCCGATGATTCCGAGCGAAGCACATATAGTTTTTTCCGTAAGGCAAAGAGCGGCCGGAATAATTTGTTATTTGTGATTAATATGACCCCGATGACTTGGGAAAAATATCGGGTTGGCGTGCCGAAAAAAGGCAAACACAAATTGCTGCTTAATAGTTGCGAAGAGCGGTTTGGGGGATGCGGGGCGGAGATTCCGGCGGAACTTGTTTCCGAACCGGTTAAATGTAATTCGCAAAAAAATTCGCTCACATTTGATATCCCGCCATATTGTGCTGCGGTATATCTATTTTAGTTAGCAAGCGGAAATGCACTTTCTAAGACGGGCTTTGGAAAATGTCCCGGCGACAAAGGCATTATTCCAACTTGCGAAATAGAAGGTAAAAATCAATCATGTACACTAAGAATGACTTAAAAAAGCAATTAAAAGAATTGGGCATTGACCCATATGGTACTTTAAAAGTACATATTTCGTACAAATCACTTGGCAAAATAAGAGGGCGTGCCGATGCGGTTCTTGATGCGCTTATCGAATATATGGAGCCAGGATTATTAGTCTTTCCAAGCCATACCTGGCATATCACGGAAGAAAACCCGGTTATGGATGTACTTTATACCCCGACTTGTGTTGGTATTTTGACAGAAATGTTCCGCACCCGGCCCGGAGTAATCCGTAGTTTGCACCCGACCCACGCAGTTGCGGCCTTGGGGGCAGATGCTGCTTCATTCGTTGCCGGAGAAGAAAAAATCGAAACACCTTGTGGGGTGGGCGGCGCCCATTACAAATTGTGGGAACGGGATGCCCAGATTTTGTTGATTGGAGTAAACTTTTCCCGTAGTACATATATTCACGGGATTGAAGAATGGGAAAACGCCGCAGGGGCAATTTCAAAGGATAAAACAGACCTATATGTCATAAACCATGAGGGTCGGCGCTTATATACCCCGCAATACCGCCACGAAGCACCACTTGGCTCGGAAACTTTTGTCAAATTGGAGACCCCGGCGGTTATTCAAGGTGTGCTTACGTTTGGCCGTTTTGGTGATGCGGATGCCCGTTTGGCAAAAGCGGCCCCGCTCCGGGCGCTTGCTGCCGGATTTTTAAAAGAAGATCCAACCTATCTGTTAAGATTTTAAAATAAATAATCTTAATTCTAAGCTTAAGTAAACCTCTCAAAAATCCGAAATACAAGATAACCTCATAAAACGACATTATCGGGTAGGAGACTATTCATTTTTGCCTCATACCCGCGGCTCTGTACAATAAGAAAGGCCATCCGATGAAAATAACCATCGACGCGTCTGAAAACGGCGCTTCCTCTCTTGGTGCGGTAAGTACTGGAAATACCGCCGCAAATGTCGATAATAGCGTGGCGAGAACAACGTCCGCTTCCGCGAAAAACGCGGGTACAACTAAATATAACCCTAGAATAGACATTTCTAGCAATGTTATGGATAACAACGCTTATTCCGGTCATGGAAAGACCGCTGAAGATGTTATGCAAGAGGCCGGGTCGCAAGATATCGTTGCCCGCCGCAATTACATGGCTATAATGTCTAATACTATGTCTAAGGAAGATTTTGCCAAATTGCTTAAAGATGGGACCCATCCCGGCAATACCGAAATCGGAACAGTTGTAACTATTATCGACCATATCAAAGCTGCCTTGATAAAGGGCGGCAAAGAAATTCATGGCTTTACCGACAATCTTGATGCGGAAAAATTCGCGGCGATTACCGGTAATAAAGTGATGGCGCAAAAACTTGCTAACCAATTTAATGAAAAAAACCTGCCCCCTACCGGGGAAAATTTGAGCGCAGCGGGGAAAGCCTGGGACAAAGCCCGTGAAATCACCGCCCTTTCGGAAGGGGCGGTTAAATACATGGTTGAAAACCAGCTTCCGCCAACGATTGAGAATCTATATCTTGCCCGCTTCTCCGGCGGTAACGATGCCGGAAAACAAGGGCGTGGTTATTTTGCCCAAGATATCAAAGCCGCCGATTTAAACCAGCCGGTTTATTTTGCAAAAAAAGCCGACAATTTTGATTGGGATAAATTAGAACCACAGATTGAGAAAGTAATCAAAGAAGCCGGTTACGAAATAAACGAAGAAAATTTAGCTAACGGACGTTGGTTAATTGAAAAAGGCATCCCGCTGACAACGAATAATTTTATTGCCTTAAAACAGCTCCAGGAATTTAAACTTCCACCTGACAGCCCGTCATTTATTGAAGCAAAAGCCACTGAAATATCGGCGGCTATCACGGCGGCGATAGCTGACGGGAGAAATCCCTTAACAGCGAATTTGCTTGACGGGTTAAGTTATGCCGAAAAAGCAGTGCAATATATTGAAGATATCAAGGATATTGAACCACCGGCGATAGAGAAAGTGGTTTCAGGTGAGCAGATAATAAATTTGAAAAATTTGCTCGCGGCACAAAAGCAGATATTGCGAGAGAAAATGGGAAAAGAAGTTATTGACCGACCGAGTCAGTCAATGAACGCAATCCAACCTACCCACCTGCCCCAAACTACTGTCCCGCAAACTGCCGCCCACCAAACTGCTATCCCGCAAACCGCCGGAAACGCACAACCCAACTTCGCCGAAAAAGCCCTTGCCGCCCAGCGCCTACTTGCTGAAACAAGCCTTATCATGACGGCAGCGGTTAACCTTCGGATGCTGCGCACCGGTTTTAATATCGAAACCGCCCCGCTTGAAAAGTTGGTTTCGGAACTTAAAAATGCTGAAAAGGCGATTCAAAATCAATTGATTGGCGGCGATGAAGAAGCAATCACAGCCAAACGGTATTTTAACTACAATGAAACAGTTACCAAAATAGGCGAAATTTCCGCAATGCCGGCAGACCTTGTTGGCCGAATGGTACGTTTTGTACCGGTTAATCTTGTCCCGAAAGCCCTGGCAACTTTAAACGAAATCCATACAAACGGTGCGGCACTTAAAACCGTTTATGAAAAAGCCGGCGAGAATTATGAACAAGTAATGACCGCACCCCGCCGCGATATGGGCGATTCTATTCATAAGGCTTTCCGTAATGTTGATGATATTCTTGCTGAGTTAAATCTAAACCCAACCGATGCAAACCGCCGGGCGGTTCGTATCCTCGGTTATAATAGCATGGAAATCAATCATGAAAATATTGAAGCGGTTAAAGAAAAAGATACCCAACTACAAGATATTCTTGCAAAAATGAAACCTGGCACCGTATTAGAAATGATTCGTGAAGGGCTTAACCCCCTTGCAATGAGTCTTGACGAACTGGAAAATATTTTGAATGGAAGAAATGAAGCGATTACCGAAACTCTTGACAACTATAGCCATTTTTTAGCTAAGCTGGATAAAAAAGGAAATATCACTTCCACCGAAAGAAGTGTATATATCGGAGTTTATCGTTTACTTCGCCAAATCGAAAAAGGCGAAAGCAGAGCTATCGGCTCATTATTAAATGCAGAGATGGATTTTTCACTGGGTAATCTGCTTACGGCAATGAGAAGCAATCGCCGTCAAGGTATGGATTATAATGTTAATGATGATTTCGGCGGCGTTGATGCGGTTACAAATGATGATAGTTTGGAAGTAAGTTTAAATAAATTACATCAAGCCCTGCAAAACAATGGTAGCAATAAAACTGAAGCCGGGCTGCAGGAAAAATTGCGCGATATCATTGATAAACTTGACCTTGATGAAACAAACGAAGAATATCTGGCCGGGCAAATTAAAAATATCAAAAGCTTAAATGATGTCGGCAATGAAATTATTCAAAGCCTGCTGGACAGCAATCAGCAGGTAACGGTAAATAATTTATTAGCCGCTTTTCAAATGACTAAAAAACCTGGCGAAATGCACCAAAAAGCCAGAGAGCTTGCTGATAAAACTGACCTTGAAGCAGTTCTTGCCGAAGCAAAAGAAAGTTTAATCAGAGATTTTACTGATGAAGATAATGCAACAGCCGCTTATGAAAATCTGCAAAAAGCAATGAATGGTATTTTTAGCCGGGCGGCTGATTCCGAACAAGCTACGGCTTTGGATGTCAGAGAATTAAGTAATATGTGCCGTCAAATAAGCCTGCAAGCTGCAATGAAAACCTCCAATAAAAGTGAAGGTTATCGCGAAGAACGTTATGATATCCCCATTGAAATCGACGGTGAAATAACCGCTATTAATCTTTTGCTCCGGCATAATTCAGAATCAGAAGGGAAAGTCTCTTGTGCTATGAATACGACAGCATTTGGTGCGGTTACGGCGGAATTTGATGTTAATAACGAAAAATTGCAAGGCCATGTTGCCGTAAATAATAGTGAAGGGCTAAAGAAATTAAGCTCGCAAGCCGATAATCTCTACACGGCCTTAAATGAAATAATTGCCGGTGATAAAATCATAGGTGATATTCACTTTATCAAAAGTAATAAAACCTATACAAATTTATTAAGCAATGCTGAAACGAATAGTAATAAATCAAGCATGGACGAACAAGAAAAAAGCAAGGATGCAAAAAACAAGGATGTTTCCAAAGTTTCTAACAAAGAGCTGTATTTGACCGCGAAAGCCTTCATTACCTTTATCCAAAAGCTGGGTAAAGAAGACTAACGCAAGAAAGGAACAAACCTATGAAAATTGCTTACAATGCCTCGGCTGTCCTTGCTAATAATGCTTTATTCCGCAATGATAATCAACTTTCCGATTCATTAAAACGCCTCTCCTCCGGACTCAAAATAACCAGCGGTAAGGATAATCCATCCGGCCTTGCGATGGGGCGCCGTATGAATGCCCAAATCCATGGAATCGCTGTTGCAACTCAAAATGCAAGTGATGCAATCTCCGTTATCGAAATCGCCGATGGTGCGATGGCGGAAGTGCATACAATTCTACAGCGAATCAATGAATTGGCAGTTAAATCCTCAAATGAAATCCTCACCGATGACGACCGTAAAATGATTCAAGACGAAGTCGCCGCCCTCAAGCATGAAATCACCCGTATCAGCCAGACGACTGAATTTAATGGCCAAAAAATTCTTGACGGTTCCTTTGATTTGCGCGGATATACAAATAATGTCGAAGTAAAAGTAACAAGTTATAGTGATTATGTACCTAATGGTGAATACGAAATCACCGATTTAATCGTTTCTTATGACCACAACGGTAATATCAGGCTTACTGATGATGACGGTGTGCCGCTTTATACATTTGCCGGCACCGGGGCGCTGGGAAGTGCCAGAATTTCAGCCGCTGACGGAAATGTCATTACTATCACCGGGCCGAAAGGTTTTGAAATTAAACTTGAGTTAAGGACAACGGAAGATGCAGGATTTGATCTTCCCTTACCCGGCGACCCGAATGCAACCCCGCCAACCTTGCCTGACCCGCCGAAACAATATGTGTACTCCTGGTCAAACTCCCTGACCCTTATTCCGCCGCCGACAATTACACCACCGGCGGCAGCTACTCCCTCCCTCATGGTTGATGTTGTCGGTTTTGGTGCGATGGCAATGCAAATCGGTGCCAATCAGGGCCAGCAATTGGATATCCGGATTCATAGATTGTCGTTGGAAAATATGGGCATTAGTAATATCGATGTATCAACTCATGAAGGTGCGCTTGACGGCTTGAGCAAAATGGGTAAAGCGGTCAACTATATCTCCAGCGCCCGAAGCCATATGGGTGCTTATCAGAACCGCCTTGAGCATACGATTAGCAATCTTGATATCACCACCGAAAATATGACGGCGGCTTATTCGCGGATTATGGATGTAAATATGGCCGAAGAAATGACCAAATACACAACTTTACAAATCCTCGTCCAGGCAAGTACCTCAATGTTGGCGCAAGCAAATGAAAGGCCATCAAATGTCTTGCAATTGTTGCAATAAAAATGTGAAGAGTTTATCTAAGGAGTCGGACAAAGGTCCGACTCCAAAGAAAAACTAGACTTCACATGGGAAGAATGTCCATTCTTCATTAATCGGAAAGGGTAATTAGCTTATGTCGAACGAAAAAAAACAGGAATACACCTTAAAAATAACCCGAGCAAATAAAACCCAGTTAATCGTTATTTTGTATGAAATGGCTTTAACTTATATGGCTGAAGCGGAAGAAGCCTATGAGGCAAATAACCGCAAAGAATTTCGTCAGGCAATCAGCCGTACCCGCGGCTGTATCAACGAATTGATGGCTTCCTTGCATTTTGAATATGAAATTGCTATCTGTATTTTACAGTTGTATATGTTCGTCAATAGGGAACTTGCGAAAGCGGAAGTACGGATGGATATCACTCATGTTGATAACTCGGTTAAAATAATCCGCGAACTATTAATTGCTTACCGCGAATTAAGCCTTAAAGATGACTCGCTGCCGGTAATGAAAAATGCGCAAATCATCTATTCAGGCTTAACTTACGATCGAAAAGATGTACTTGATAGTTTATCCCACAGCACTAACCGGGGTTTCCGGGTGTAGGTTTCCGGTTAGTTCTGAATAAAGTGGTTTATCCCCGGCTATAACCGGTACGGCGCGGGGTACTTTTTCTTCTTGAGACTGTTTTTCCTCTCGATTGCTTAATTTTCCGACCTGCTCTAATAAGTAATTATACCGGAAAATTACCGAATTAAGCTCATATATATAACAGTCAATCAAATCAGGTTCTGTGACGTTGTCGAAACCCATATAGGCAACTTCCAGAGCCTCTTTTGTTTTCCTTAAATCATCTAAAAGCGCATTGCGGTACAATTCTTCGTTGGTTAGAGTTGGCTTTTCTTTAGTCTGCCGCATAGCAAAGCGGTTATTACCCTGACTAAAAAAGAACTTCATAATTCACGACCCTTCTAACACTCACCCATTTCAAATAATGGTAATAATTACCAATTATCCTTACATAATAATTATAGACATGGAAAAGGCAAAATATTCATGTAATTTTAAGCAAAAGACAAGCATATACTTGTGAAGAGTTATCTAAGGTATCGAGTAATAACTCGGCACCAAAGATAAGCTACACTTCACACGGGAAAAACGCAAAAAATTAGTTCTTCATAAACAATCATATGGAGGTGAATATGGATATACCAACCGGTACTTGGATATTAGCAGGAGTTTGTGTAGTTATCCTTCTGCTTGGTGCTTTGAAAGCCAAAATGGAATGGATAATTAACTTTGTTTTACGCACAGCCAGCGGTGCACTAGCGATTTACTTAATCAATTTCTTTTTATTGAACCGCGAAATAGATGCGGCAATCGGCTTAGGTTTCGCCAGCCTATTGACATGCGGAATCCTTGGATTTCCGGGGCTTATCTTACTTTACGGTATCAATTTTTACAATTTTTTGTGACATTTTTACAAATCGTATCTTTTAGTAAAAATGCCGATAGACAAAATATAATTAACCAGCTATAATGTCACTATTCAAGGTTTGTTGTAAATAGCAACAATGATGCACACAAATCGCGAAAGCGATTGACGTTTCTATCTTCTACAAATTATTTATTCTTAGTTTTTCGAAAAATTCTAATCGTGTCGGTTGATTTTTCACTTAAGTTATACCTTTAGTATCATAATTTATTCTTATTTTCTATATTCACATCTGTTGTTGCATTAACTGCTTCGCAGTAAATGCTAACATAAGCATTCAAATCGCTGAAAATGATGATTTGGCGCTTGAAAGGAGTATCTAATTGAACAAAAGAATATTGGCAGTATGCGATACCGAGGCAGATTATGCTTATCGGATGGTGGAAGTGCTTAAAGCGCGGAAAGACCTTCATTTTGACATCCACGTTTTTACTGATTTAATGAAACTTTTAGCTTTTGGCCTTGTTGATGAGATAGAATGTCTGCTTATCACCGAATCGGCTTATGAAGAAAAGGTTAAAGAACTAAATATCCCGCACGTCTTTATCTTAAGCGAAACCGGAATTGAAAAGGGCAACGTCCTTTCCCGCGAAGAAAATCACTTTTACAATATCAATAAATATCAGGCTGCCGACAATATCGTTAATGATATGTTAGCTTACTATGTTGATATTAAGGTGGTACTCCCGCGAAAACTTCTGCAAAACGGCAATCAGGCAAAAATCATCGGTGTTTATTCGCCGGTCAAAAGATGCCTCCAAACTACATTTTCTCTAACCCTTGGGCAAATTTTAGCCAAACAAGGTAAATCACTTTATTTGAACTATGAAAGTTTTTCGGGATTCGGGCAGATTACGGGCCGCAATTTCCGCGCCGATATTACGGACATGATGTACTTGTTCGAATGTGTCAAAGAGAAATTTATCTACAAATTAAATACTATTACAGAAAATGTAAACGGGTTGGATTTCATTGCCCCGGCAGCGATTTATCCGGATTTGATGAATATCCCCGGCAAGAGATGGACGGAGCTTTTAAAGGAATTACGTGAGCAGGGTGATTATGAATATATTATATTGGATTTGACTGATTATGTAGACGGGTTGCTTCATATTTTGAAAGAATGCGATTGGATTTATACCATTACCAAGGGTGATTTTTATGCAGCAGCCAAGATGGAACAATATGAGCGCCTGTTAGCAGAATTAAAACTGGAAGGAGTAATGTCAAAAACCCAAAAACTTAATCTGCCAATATTCAAAAATATTCCGCTTAAACATGATGAGATGACATATAGCGAGTTAGCTGCATATATAAGGGAGAGGTTATTGGATGATTTGTGCAAGTGAATCCCTAAGAAAAATAAAAGAGATAATCCGGCAGCGAGTTCTTGACGAGATTGAAAAATGTGGTGATTTATCCGATGAAGATATTCAGGAGATAATCGATAACGAAATCGTCACCTTGCAAAAATCATCGGAATTGGGGTTTACGGTGCGGAAAAAATTGCGGAAAGAATTGTTCTATGCAATCCGGAAACTGGATATTCTTCAGGAATTACTGGAAACGCCGGAAATTACGGAGATAATGATTAACGGTACCGATAATATTTTTCTTGAGAAGGCCGGGCGGATAAGATTATGCGAATTTAACTTTGAATCTAAAGAAAAACTGATAAATGTAATCCAGCAAATAGTTGCCGAATGTAACCGGACTGTAAATGAAGCATCACCGATTGTTGATGCGCGGTTAGCAAATGGGGCGAGGGTAAATATTGTTTTAAGCCCGGTGGCGATAAACGGCCCGATTGTTACCATTAGACAATTTCCGGAGCAACCGGTTTTGATGGAAGACTTGCTTAATTATGGAGCACTTTCTGTGGAAATGGCAGCGTTTCTTGAACAGGCAGTGAAACAGAAAGAAAGTATCATCATCAGCGGCGGAACCGGCTCGGGTAAAACGACATTCCTGAATGTATTATCAAATTTCATTCCATGGAGCGAAAGAATAATCACAATTGAAGACAGTGCTGAACTCCAAATCCTTAAAATCCCCAACTTAGTGAGGCTGGAAACAAGAGGGGCAAATGTTGAAGGCTGCCGCGAGATTACGATAAGGGATTTGATTAAGACAGCCCTACGGATGCGCCCTGACCGGATTGTTGTTGGTGAAGTCAGGGGGGCGGAGGCAATCGACTTATTGCAAGCGATGAATACCGGGCACCCCGGCTCAATGAGTACTCTTCATGCCAACAGTGCAAAGGATATGGTCAGCCGCTTAGAAACAATGGTTTTGATGGGTATGCCGTTACCATTAATCGCGATTCGTAAGCAAATAGTTTCCGGGATTCAATTGGTTGTCCAACTTGGGCGGCTTTCAGATAATTCAAGGAAAGTACTGGAGATTGGGCGGATTAACGGCATAGTGAATGATGAGATTGTGACAGAACCATTGTTTAAGTTGGCGGAAAAAGGCGAGGACTCAACCGGTAAAATCAAGGTTAGTTGGGAAAGGCAAAGAGAAATTGAGAGAGTTTTATGAGCTTAATAAAAAAGAAAAATTTATGATATGGTTTGGCGGTTTGGTTGTTGTGATAGTGTTTGCCTATTTTTTCTATCGCTCATTATTAGCAGTTTTAATTCTATTACCACTAGTATTTGTTTATCGAAAAATGGCACAAGAAAAATTAAAGTCATCAAAACGTGAAGAGCTAAGCAGTCACTTCAAGACTATGATTGAAATTGTGGCTGGAAATCTAAGAGCCGGATATTCAGTTGAAAATGCTTTCCTTGAAATGGCGAAAGAAATATCACGTGATTCATCATATCATCAGCGGGCTGGGTCGCCGGCAACAAAAATGGCAGCCTTTATCAAAAAAGGTCTGGAAAATAATATCCCTCTTAACGAACGGCTTAAGGAAGCAGGAAAAATTAGTGATATAAGTGAAATTACTGAATTTGCCGCGGTTTTTGGAGTCGCAAAAAACAGTGGCGGGAATATGATTGACTCAATCGGTCAATACGCAGCAATGATTGGCGACAAAATCGAAACTGAAAAGGAAATAAACATTCTTTTAAGTGCCCGCCGGGCAGAGCAAAAGATTATGAATGCCGTCCCTTTTATCATTCTTTTTTATCTGGACATCACCTCGCCGGAATTTTTTTCATCACTTTATCATAATCCGGCCGGAATTATAATTATGAGTGGATGTATGCTTCTTTACCTTTTGGCTTATTACATGTCGGTTAGAATGTTGAAAATTGAAATCTAAGTTGTATTACCATCGTTTAAGGTAGTTGTTTTTGTCAAAAAAGAAGGTACAGCCCGAAAGAAAGGAATGGATTTTAATGATTGAGATTATTTTTGTTACTGGTTTGGTAATTCAACTTCTAATAGGTTTACTAGCCAGGAATGAGGCGGGAGAAAAGAAATTTCTTTTAAAAAGTGCCCAATTTTTATACCGGAAATACTTTAAACATCTCTTGGAAAGAACCGGCGCATTGATAAGGATTGACAAAAATATCGGCAACCTTAATCCCGGTAAGGATAAAGAACTATTATCAATGCAATATTACATCGAAAAAATCCGCTTTTCTTACGCTATGATTTTGGCAGGTAATATTTTGGCATTAATTCTTAGTATATCAATATCTCAAAATAGCCATTTAATTGAGGGGTTTAGGATTCTGCGGAATAATTGGGAACAAGGAAGTTATCCGCTTGAATTGTCAGTAACAGCGGAAAATCCGGAAAGCAAAAAGTACGATATAACTATTACAGTTGAGGCGGTAAGTTTGAATGAGGAAGAAGTGAAAAAACTGGCGGCGGAAGTCTCTGGGAAGTTACCGGCCTTAATTTTAGGCAAAAATATTAGTTTATCTCAAGTAACAGAAAATCTTAATCTGATAACAAAGCTTAATGATTATCCCTTTAATATTAATTGGGTTAGTGACAAGCCACTCTTAATCAGAAATAACGGTGTGATTGATAATCAGGGACTGAAAGCATCTCTGGGAATGGAACCTGGTTCCGGTGAAATAGTTAAACTTACCGCTCATCTAACTTATCAAGACCAATGGGTTGAATACCAGTTTAGTGAAGATATATTTGTTAATATATTACCTTATCTAATTGCCGAAATTGATAGCTGGGAGGAAGCGGTAATAGCAGCGGTGGCTAAAAGTCAACAAGAGAATGCAGATAATGATTACTTTAATCTGCCGGAAAAAATCAGGGGGACCGCCGTAAACTGGCAAGAAGTGAAATCAAAAGATGGTTTATATTTATGGCTGATAATTTTCACTGCTGCGATTATCGCTTTCGCCATAAGGGATCAAGAGCTTCAGAAAAAAGTCACTCTTCGGAACCGGCAGATAGACCGTGATTATCCGGAACTGGTTAGAAAACTGGCCCTTTATCTTGGCGCCGGGATGACCTTAAGGGGTGCATGGAAGCGGGTGGCGGGGGATTATGATAAAGGAAGGGGCAGCACCTTCGGGAGCGGGTTCACTCTTGGGAAAGGGAAAACCATCCACGTGAACGGGTTCGCTCTTGGGAAAGGGAAAGCGGCCGGAAAAGTAAGGTATCTATATGAGGAAATGCTGTACTCGGTTAGAGAACTGGATAACGGCATTCCGGAAAGAGAGGTATATGAGCGGTTTGGCAAACGAGTGGGGATAGCGAAGTATCGCAAATTGACAGGGTTATTATATAACCATTTAGAAAAAGGCAATAAAAACCTTTTGCAAGTTTTACGTGAGGAGGCGGAAATCGCACTTGAAGACCGCAAAAAAGCCGCCCGCGCCATCGGCGAAGAAATGAGTACAAAATTATTACTGCCAATGATGATGATGTTATTAATCGTTATGATTATGATTATGGTGCCGGCATTTCAGATGTTGTAAAAGGATGAAGAGATATTCAAAATCAATGCTAAATACTAAGAGCAATAACAAGAACAATGAAAAGAACAATGAAAAATAATAATATCTAAAATTTCGTTTGGAAAGGAAAAAATATGAACAATTTAAAAAAAATTTTTAAAATGAAAGATTTAACGAAACTAAATGACAAAGGGTTAGGAACGATTGAAGTTATCCTGATTTTGGTAGTATTGATTGGTTTAGTCGTTATCTTTAAAGACCAGCTTTTAGATTTAATAACGAGAATCTTCGATGCTATTTCGGCAGATAGCGGAACAGTTTTGACATGAAAAAATCATTAAATCAAATACCGAAATCACTATTACGAGATAACAAAATATTCAGCTATAAACTGAACGGCTATTTAACAGTATTTTTATCACTATCCTTGACATTATTACTAGGTATCTTTTTCTTCTTAATCCGTGCTTCTTTTATCAATTTCAGCAAAATGAAACTGGAATGTGTCACAGATATTGGAATGAATGCGGTATTAGGTGAGTATCATCGTGAACTTCTTAACCAGTATGACCTTTTATTTATTGATATGTCTTATGGGACAAGTAATGGCGGGGTTCACAAGTTGGAAAACCACTTGAGCGGTTATATTAATCAAAATTTATGCCTGGAAAAAAATAATATATCATCGTGGAACAGATTGACTCTGCAAAATGTCGAAATTACGGAAACCCTCAAACCCCACCACTATGACGGCAAAATCCTTAGGCGCCAAGCCTGCGCTTATATCAGTGAAAATATAAAAACAGAGGTATTGAGCGACCTGACTTTGCAGTTAGCCCAGGCCGAATCGCTAGATGGTACTGATGAGATGGCCTCATGGCAAAATGTGATGACAAAAATAGCCTCGATTCTTTCGCTTCTTACAAAAGAAGCGCGGCAGCAGGCTCTTTCAGGTAATCCGGAAGCCGAAATTGAGAAAATAAATATTACAATTGATAATCCCGCCGAAAAGATTTTTAACAATGCGAACCAGCAGCTTGACCATCTAGTTAGCAATAGTCATAAAGGCGGTAATATCAATCTTAGCGATTATTATTCTCATCGGGCATCGAATAATAATGACACGAATGTCACAATTGATGTGAATGTCAAAAATAATCCAAATAGCAATAGTAATTCAAATATCGAATATGAAGCAAGCTTCATAGATGATATTACCTCAATGATTCTTTTCCGGGCTTACATATTTGAAAAATTGGGGTATCACAAAAATGAAAAAGCAGATTCACTATTGGATTATCAAATCGAATATCTGATAATTGGTACAAATTCTGATGAAAAAAATCTGCAAGGAATTAAGGCGCGGATATTTAGCTGGCGGCTTGCCGATAATGTCAGACTTTATTTTTCTGACAGCGTGAAACGAAAAGAAGCTTATACTACCGCATCAGCAATATCCAGCCTAATTTTGCATCCTGAACTAACCCATTTAATAGCAAATTCGCTTTTATTTTCATGGGCTTTCGCTGATAGTCTTGATGATACGGACAAGATAATCGACGGCGGAAAAGTCCCGTTAATAAAAAAATCAGTTGAATCAACGGAAAATGGACTTTCATATTATCAGTATCTTGAGTTAATGCTGATGATTACAAGCGAAGTAAAAATTTTGGCGCGGGTAATGGATATTATTGAAATGGATATTCGTCTTACGTCCAATAATCAGCATTTTCGGATTGACTTGTGCCTTGAAAGCTATCGGGCAACGCTTGATTATTATGACCGGTATGAAAGTTATAGTATTGATAGGCGTTACGGGTATTGATAACAGCCACAGTATTCTCCCGCATATGCGCTTCGCCCAATGCAAAGCAAGCCGGATGAAACAACCCTTATCCCAATGGGTTATCCTTTACCCGGGCAGTTCCCTCTTTATGATAAAAATTGTGGATTGAAAAAAATAGTGAAAAAAAATAAAAAAAAGGCGTTCTCTCAAAATAATCTTGCATTAATAGCGTTCCTCCGCTTGGGGATAAGGGCTGTTTCATCTGGCTTGCACAAGATTAAAATAAACGGAAGCATGACAGTCGAAGCTGCTTTAGTGATGCCGGTTTTCTTATTTTTTATGATGAGTGTCCTATATGTTTTTCAGATTATTAATACTCAAACCGAAACATATACGGCATTACATCAACGTGGAAACCGAATTGCTTTTGAAGGTTATCAGAACAGGGCGGAACTTGGCGATGGGGTTATTGATTTGACCGAATCTTACCAAATAAAACCGTATTTATTTTGGCAGGACTTCGGCCAATTAAAAGTTGTCCAGCAATATTACGGCTACGCGTGGGTTGGTTATGATGTGAGCCGCGGGGGAAATAGCGAGGTATTATTAAATGAATATGTTTATATTACAGAGACAGGCACTGTTTATCATGTCACGATGGAGTGCTCCCATTTAAAGCTTTCGATAACAAGCATAAATAGTAATGAAATATCATCTAAACGTAATGAATCCGGCGGAAAATATCATCAGTGTGAGCGATGTCCGAAAGAGGACAATGGTATTCTGTTTATCACTGCATTTGGCACCCGCTATCATTCCAATATAAATTGTTCCGGGCTTAAGCGGACAGTGAGAGAACTTGAGATAAATGAAGCAGTTAGGCAGGGTTATCGTGGCTGCTCGCGGTGTTAATGTGAAGAGTTTATCTAAAATATCGTACAATGGTGCACATTAAAGATAAACTAAAACTTCATACCGGAAGAATGTCGCAAGCGCCATTTTTCATGAATGGTGATTAAGGTGGAGAAAATGATAAACAATATTATAGTAGCAGTATTTCTTGCCCTTTGCACTTATTTCGACATAAAAAGCAAATGGATTCCCTTAAAACTGATTGTACTATTTGGCTTAGTTATCATTGGAATTTGCTTCAAAAGTGGAGATTCTGCTAATTGGGAAATCTTGATTAGAATAATGCCGGGTATTTTTTTACTTTTGATTGCTTTTGTGACAAACCAGGCAATTGGTTATGGTGATGGAATAGTAATTTTATTAATTGGCTTAGCTACTGATATTCATTTAGTTATTACCTTTATTCTAATAGCTTTTTTATTAAGTGCAATGGTTTCAATTTTCATCTTAATTTCCGGAAAAGGCAACCGGCAAACGAGGCTCCCGTTTATGCCATTTTTATTAATAGCATGGTGCGTTTGTTTAATTTGATGCAACCTCAATATAGATAGCAAATGAATATAAAGAAAATGATGAAACTAAAAAGATGAAAAATAAAATAATAAAAAACTAAAATGAATAAAATTAAAACGCTGAAAACTAAAATGATAAAAAATAAAAGGCAATATTTAAATAACAAGCGTTATTTAAATGCTTATATGACGATTGAAGCTTCTTTAATAATTCCCTTAGTGATAGGAATATATTTTCTTTTGATTTTCACTTCTTTTTATTTATATACTAAGTGCGTTTTAACCCAGAATACATATATTAGGTGCTATCGCGCCGGCATTTTTACTTATTGGGAAGATGGTTATGGTGAGGTTTCTTATCATGACCTGGCCCGAAGAAATGCCAGTGAAGCAAAAGAATATCTTAAATCACGCAATGATTTTTCGAAATATCCATTTTTTGATTTATTAGATGAACAAATAATAGTAACACAATTAACAGTGGAAATATACGTTGATATCAGTCTAAGTGGAACAAGCAAATCATTTTTGCGGAATGATTATCAACAAAAAATCAATGCGGTTTCGCAGATAACTAACCCTGTTAGCAATATAAGGGCGGCAAGGAGGGCAGAAAAAAATGCTGGAAACTAAATATTTCAAAGATATGAATCATAATTATCTAATCATAAAAGTTTCTGATGAGCCGGTGCAAAGTCAATTTCAGTTAAAAATGATTGTTGGTAACGATATTCCGGGATTACTTAATGTCAGTAAGAGATATATTGATAGCGATACCTTTTTATATTATGAAGTTAATTCATTGCAAACACTTAAATCGATGTTTGAATATCGAAAAATAGACAAACAGACGATGATTCGTTTATTAAACGGCCTGATAAAGATTCTTAAAGAGATGAAGAATTATTTACTTGGTGATGATGGATTACTTTTAAAAGCAGAGTTTATTTATCTTAATTGGGAAAAAGAAGAAATCTTTTTTGTCTTTTATCCTTATGAAAAAGAACCGGCAGCAGAGCAGGTTAAAGAACTTTTTGAGTATTTAGTGCGAATTATTGACCATCATGATGACCATTTAACCGAAAAGCTTTATGATTTGTGTCAGTACGCTGAGAAGAAGATATTGGGTATTGAGGATTTAGAACGCTGTTTAGCAGAATTAATCTTGTCAAATAGCGTAGAGATGGACTGTGATAAAGAACCGGACAAAAATTTTTGCACTCAAGAAATAGTTCAAATGGATTCATTAATAAGTGAAGCGAGTGCATTAGTTAAAGAGGGCAATTTAAGCCAAACTAATGAAAAAAAGCAGAGAAGAAAATTTTTGATATTAACATTGATATCAGCAGGTGGTGCGGCTTTCACATTAGTTTATCAAAACTTTGTTTTGCTAACGGCAAGAGAAATATTACTTTCATGGATACTGCTGGTTGTATTTATTGTCTTTTTCATAATGACCGGAGCTATCTATATCCTGTTGATTTATCGCTTAAGAAATCCAATAAAAAAAGCAGCAATAGAAATTGCGAATCACTTTCCCGGCGAAACAGATTATCCTAAGCTACTCACTTGTGACGAACCGCCGGAATATTGCGGTGATACTATTTTTATAGATGCGGATTTAACTGAAAACAAACTTTATGGGATAAACCGAGGTAATAAAAATACCATAAATTTAGCTTATTTTCCATTTACAATTGGAAAACTTACTGACAATACTGATTTCTGTCTAAAGGAATCTTCTATCAGCCGGATTCATGTACGATTTACGAAATATGATAATACGGTTTTTATGACAGATTTAAATTCAACTAATGGAACATTTAAAAATGGATTGCGGTTAGAACCTAGTGAAACCGTGCCGGTTGAAGCGGGTGATGAAATACGTTTGGGTAAACTAAATTTTTCTTATCGTTAGCATTTGCCAGTGTCGGATTATGTGGTATACTAAAGATACTGTTACTATTCACAGTTAAAGCTGTTCATAGCAACAATTTGCTGCCAAAAAGGAGTCACCGGATGAAAATCAATATTTACTATGGGGGCAGAGGCCTGATTGACGACCCTACCCTATACGTGATAAACAAAATGCAGGACATTTTAGATGAACTTCATGTTACCGTTGAACGGTTTAATTTATATGAATTAAAAAATAGTATTACTACTTTACCGCAAAGTTTAAAAACAGCAGATGGCATTATCTTGGCATCAACGGTAGAGTGGTACGGAATCGGCGGTTTTATGCAGCAATTTCTTGATGCCTGTTGGTTATACGGTGATAAAGGAAAAATTGCGGAATTATATATGTGCCCGGTTGTAATGTCGACAACTTATGGTGAGTTAGAAGGGAAATTAAATCTTTCCATTGCCTGGGAAATATTAGGCGGCCTTCCTTGCAGTGGTTTTTGCGGTTATATTGCTGATGCTACAATATTGGAAGACAATCTTGATTATCTGCGTATAATCGAGAAAAAAGCCGAAAACCTATACCGCACCATCAACCAAAAATTACCTAGCTTTCCTGCAAGTAATCAAGCGGTTAAGAAAATGGTTTCGAGTACGAAGAACATTGATTTGACCCCGCAGGAATCTGAACAACTTTCTCAATATGCTTCAGACGATGTTTATGTTCAAAGACAAAAAGAAGATATCCAGGAATTAACCAGCCTTTTCCGTGATATGATGTATAATAATGAATCTGACGAAGATGAAGAATTTCTTGCTGATTTCAGGAGCCGCTTTAAGCCCCAGGCCGGTTTCCGCGCTGTATACAAAATGAATATTGAAAATCGGAAAAAGCCGTTATATATCGAAATAAGCGGAACGACTTGTGAATGTGCCTACAATGACAAGATAAATGAAAAAGTTGATGTTGAGATGAGTATTGACCGTGAAACATTAGAAGAAATTATCCTTGGCCGGATGACTTTCCAGCGCGCTTTTATGACCTCAAAAATGAAAATGAAAGGTGACTTTAAAACCTTGAGGACACTGGATTTATTATTTGATTTTACTGAAGGAAGTAAGTGATTATGCGCATTGCATTAATGGCGATTAGATTATTTATTAAAGTTCCATATATGATGTTTCGTATTTGGCGTTATGGATTATACAAAGACAAATTCATTCATCATGCCGAAGCCTTTGCTTATATTAAGATGGCGACTACCAAGGCGAATCGTGCCGGGCGGGTAAAAATAAAAGTCACCGGTCTTGAAAACCTTCCTGCCGAAGATGGTTTTATTATGTTTTGTAATCATCAAGGGTTATTTGATGTTTTAGTTTTTTTACAATCTTGCCCGCGGCCATTTTCATTCATAGCAAAAAAAGAAGTCAAAAATACTATTCTATTGAAGCAAGTAATGAAAGCACTTGGTGCTTATCCAATGGACCGGCAGGATTTGCGGCAGTCAATGGAGGTTATCAAAGCAGTAACTGCTGATGTCAAAAAAGGCAAAAATTTTCTTATTTTTCCCGAAGGTACCCGTGCCCCGGTGCCGAATACGATGATTGAGTTTAAAGGCGGCAGTTTTAAAAGCGCTACCAAAGCCAAATGCCCGATTGTCCCTTGTGCTTTAGTTGATGCATACAAACCGTTCGACGAAAATTCAATCAAACCGGTGACTGTAAAGCTGAAATATTTACCCCCGCTTTATTATGATGATTACAAAGATATGAAAACAATTGAAATAGCGGAACTGGTTAAAGCAAAAATTGAAGCGGCGATTATTGATTTGCTCGAAAATGGGCATTGACAAATATTAGTCCCCTATGTATAATTATTTTTGCGTTACAATAAAACATATTCAGATGAGGAGAAGTACTCAAGTGGCTGAAGAGGCGCCCCTGCTAAGGGTGTAGGTCGTTTGCGCGGCGCGAGGGTTCAAATCCCTCCTTCTCCGGCACCGCGGAGTGTCATTATAGGATTGATGCCTTATAATGACACTCCGTTTTTTATCAATCAAGTGTGATATCGATGTCTATGAGAACGAAAGCGGCATTACTCATCATGGTGATTATTTTCGTCTTTACTGCCGCGAGTTGTACCTGTCCATCCCCTCCGGGCGAACTCTGTCGGGGAAATGGCTGAGATATAGTACGATGCTGTCCGAATATCTGGAATTGAATCTCATCTGTCAAAGGTTATTCAAGCTGATTATTCTGCTGCCTTTACTTTCATAATAATTCAGCATTTCATCAATTTTCCTTTTGTCATAACTTGTAATGCAATCTGATAAAACATCAACTCCATAATTTGCTTTGCATAAATTATAACAGGTTGATTTTATGCAAGCAACAGCATCTGCCCCTGCTATATAAAAATCACATATTTCATTTTTACTAATAAAATTCACAAATTCTTCACTACTTAATGCGCTGCCTTTGTATTTTGTAAAAATATTTTCTGATACAATTTTTAAATCTGGAGCTAATTCAGATCCGCGTGTATTAGGTTTAAAAGTCCTCGTACCGGCTGATAAGCTTTCATGCCTAATATAAACAACATGAATATCATTAATAACGGCCTGATCAATTGCTTTATTGATATTATCAATAATTTCTTTATAATTCTTTGTTATATCATTTTGGATATCAATTATTACTAAAGCTTTTTTCTGCATTTGATTTCCTCCTTAGTGATTTGTTGTTTACATTATAACATTTAATTGTTGACATCAGTATGGCAACAATCTATAATGATAAAAGTATTTTTGAAAGGCGGCTTGCAAATGAAAATTGACAGACTTATTAGCATTATCCTGGTATTGCTTGATAAAGAGCGGATAGGCGCACAGGAGTTGGCAGATATGTTTGAGGTTTCGCCCCGCACAATCTATCGTGACATAGACACTATCAACATTGCGGGCATTCCTGTTCATGGGGCACCGGGAGTGGGCGGCGGTTTTGAAATCATGAAGAAATACAAGATTGATAAAAACGTTTTTTCGACGGCTGACCTTTCCGCAATCTTGATGGGGCTTTCCGGTCTTTCCAATATGATAAGAGGTGATGAAGTAGTGAATGCCCTTGCGAAAGTCAAAAGCTTTATCCCGGCCGAAAGTGCGAAAGATATTGAATTAAAAGCAAGTCAAATACATATAGATTTAAGTCCGTGGATAGGTAACAGGAATATACAACCATATTTAGAAATTATCAAAACAGCTTTGCAGGAAAATAAGCTGCTTTCATTTGAATATGCAGACCGCTACGGAAACAAAACGGCACGAGTAGCCGAGCCGTATCAGCTTGTCTTGAAAAGTAACCATTGGTATTGGCAAGGATATTGTCATAAGAGAAATGACTATCGTTTATTCAAACTGGCTCGGATATCAAACCTAAAAATGCAAGAGGAATTTTTTATGCCGCGAGATTATCAAAAACCATGGTTAGATTTTACTGATATTTTGGCAGCCATGCAAACAAAAATCAAAATTCGTATTCATAAATCTATTATTGACAGGGTACTTGATTATTGCACTTATGAAAACTTTTTATCAGACGTTAATGAACATTATATTGTCAGTTTCCCTTTCATAGAGAACGAGTATTACTATAATATCCTTTTCAGTTTTGGGGATAAATGCGAATGTTTAGAGCCATTACATATACGCGCAGAGATGAAGCGAAGATTACATGATATAGTTGCTTTGTACGAAAATTTATGAATCTCTCTGATTAGGGATAAACACTCACTTATTTTTTTATTATTTATGAAGATTTCTTGAATTACAAGCGCTTTAATGTTATTATTTTTAATAAGATAAATTTTTACATTATTTTATATAAAGTGAGGAAAATATGATAAAAAATTCAGTTATAACGCTCTTGCTTTTCTGTATCTTTTTAGCTGGATGTGCAAGCAATGATAAAGTAAATGGTGAAAGCTATCCTTTTCCCCAACATATAGATTATCATGTTAATCAAATGAAACCGTCTGACAAATCACAAGAACAGCTTGATGAGATGATAATTGATTTGTTTAGGCAGTTTTTGCTGAATGACTTAATCGTGGACTCGGACAGCCCGCAGACAGGGGATGAATTTCGTTTGGTTTTCCGCCATTATCAAGCATGGCTGATTAATAATGATAGTATTGATGTTTCACATTTAACGGTTTCAGAATCACATGGGTATGGCATGATGATGCTGGCTTATATGGCGGGGAGTGAGGAAAGGCTTAATTTATCCCCGGAACAATGGTTATTTGACTGTACGAGCCTTAAGCATTATTTTGATGCAATGGTGCGGACGGTTCTTGCATTTCCCAGTGTGTCGGGTGGAACCGACAATAAACTTTTCGCTTGGGAACTTAATGGTTATCCGCGCGACGGGGATAATAGAACCGGATATATAATAGAAAACGGGATAAAAAAGGCCCCATTTACCCGGCCGGCCAGTGGGTCGAGTGCGACAGACGGTGATTTGGATATTATTTATGCCCTGCTTCTTGCAGATAAACAATGGGGTAGTGACGGGGCTTATGATTATAAGCAATTAGCACTTGAAATGCTGGAAAGTTTTTGGCGCTATTGTGTTCATCGTGAATATCATACCTTGCTTCTTGGCGATTGGGCGCAAGGAAGCAGGGGTACAAGGTTGGGTGATGCAACACGTTCATCAGATTTTGTCTTAAGTCATTTAAGGGCTTTTGCTGAAGTGGATAAAGCCCACGATTGGCAGCTTGTCATTGATGCAACTTATAATGTCATTCAAGAAATCCGCGATGCGGAAAATGAATTAGGGAATAAAAATGGATTTTTACCCGACTTTGTAGTACGGTCAGAGGGTAGATGGAAAGTTCCGGACGGGCATGTTTTAGAAGGTTCCGGAGACGGCACATTTGCATATAATGCCTGCCGTATACCATGGCGGCTTGGAACCGACTATATCCTTTATGGGGACAGGGTAATTGGTGATAGTACTTTATTTGAATACATTATTAAGCCGCTTGATGATTTTGCAAAAGAAATCGGAAGTATGACACAAATGGGGCCGTTTAACATGGATGGAAGCTCTGTCGGCTGGACTGACCCGCATTTATTTGCCCCGCCGTTCTTGTTGCCGGCTGCAATTACGGCAACAGACCAGGACTGGCTTGACAGTATTTGGGGCTGGAATGGAATTAATGCTTATCAAGGCGATAATTACGCTGATTATATAAAAGTACTGGTTTTGCTAATCGCATCGGGCAACTACTGGACCCCTTATTAATTCATGATTACTGCTAATCATGACCCTCCGCCGGACTGTGTCCGTTTGGGATGCGCACTAAAACTGCGCTGATATAATGTCTTAGCGACATTATATTTTTACTTCATTAACAAGCGGTTCACCTTTCAAAACAGCGGCGGCATTTTCCAATGTCGTTGTTGCAATTTCCCGCATTGCTTCATGGGTAAAAAAGCCCATGTGCGAGGTAATCAGGACATTGTGAAATGACGTGAGCCTTACTAGTTGTTCATCTTCGATAATATCATTTGATTTATCTTCGAAAAAGACCCCTTCCTCTTCTTCATAAACATCAAGCCCGACACCGGAAAATTTCCCTGAAAGTAATGCTTCGATGAGACTCTCGGTATCAATTAACGCCCCGCGGGAGGTATTAATTAAATAAGCATCTTTCTTCATTAAAGCGATGGTATCACGGTTAATCATATGAGTAGTTTCCGGAGTAAGCGGGCAATGAAGCGATATTACATCTGCTTCGGTTACTAATTCTTCGAAAGTGACATATTTAACATCAAGATCATGATTGGGATAAGGATCAAAAGCAATAATATTCATGCCAAAACCTTTACAAATATTGACCATTGCCTGGCCGATTTTGCCCGTCCCAACAATCCCGGCGGTCTTTTGGAACAAATTGCGGCCGGTAAAACCGTTAATGTTCATATTGAAGTCCCTCGTCCGCGCATATGCACGATGGGTATGCCGGTTAACCGTCAGTAAAAGTGTAGCAGCAAATTCAGCGACTGATTCCGGTGAATAGCTAGGTACACGGAGAATCGGCATTTTTCCTTCCGCCGCCTTTAAATCCACGTTGTTAAAACCAGCCGAACGCAACAAGATAGCCTTGATTCCCAGCGAATGAAATTCATCAATCATAACGGAAGTTACTTGGTCATTCACAAAAGCGCAGACTAAATCATGCCCTTTAGCAAGGCTTGAAGTCTGCTCACTGCACGGAAGCTCGATGAAATTTATTTCACAATTATGCTCTTTGCTTAATGGCTCAAACCAGATTTTGTCATATGGTTTCGTATTATAAAAAGCTATTTTCATAGTGCCCCTTTCAAAAAGCTACGGTTTATCCTTGTTTCTATAATTATTATATCCCGATTAGGCATATTCTACAAGAAAACAAAAAAATTCTGTAGAAAAATCAAGAAAAAGATGATTGACAACCATAAATCCATAGTGTTATAATGAAAATCCACCGCATAAAAGCAACATTTGCGGTTTTTCAAACTAAAAAAGCGAAATTTCAAAAAAATGTCTTGACTCGGTTTGAAGCTTGTGTTATCATATTTAAGTTGCGTCTAATTTAAGAGGTGCAAACGATTTACAAAGTAATACCTAAACGACTTACGAAATTATTCGTACAGCTCGCGAAGCAACAAGCTACTTGCAGAGCAATTAATGTAGCTGGCAAGCAGTTCGTACCTTGACAAATAAACAGTGATGCAACCCTGAAAGATTCTAAGATTAGAAATCATTCTAATGAATGAATAATTCAGAACGGTCTTAAATGACCGCAAAGCGGATGCAAATCCGCGGACTATTAAGTCCAAAAGGGGTTAGGTTAACCTAGCCCAAAAAGCGAACAAAAGTACAATTGTTCGAACAAAAAGAAATTAAAGCC
>Ga0131853_10000318_pt1 | contig 87408 bp, 92 predicted proteins | sample TergutLab28metaG_FD_92764 | JGI IMG/M metagenome (GOLD analysis project Ga0131853, IMG submission 92764) | Labiotermes labralis P1 segment gut microbial communities from Petit-Saut dam, French Guiana - Lab288 P1 (version 2) (version 2) | ecosystem: Host-associated > Arthropoda: Insects >...
GCGGCAATTACGGCGGTGACAGCGGAAGTAATGACAACGACAACCAACCCATACCCACACCCCCAGCCAACAATCACGCCCAGCCCCCATCAATCCCAAGCAACAACCAACCACAAGACACCACATCAAATCCGGGGGATGAAGTCATCCTATCCGTAACCCCAAACAACCCGGGAGACGGCGGCAACCTAACATATCAATGGTATAGAGCAGAGGGGTCAAGTGGCGGCAGATTTGTTCCAATACCAGGAGCAACAGGCAATACATTTAGGCCTGATACCAGCACAGCAGGCACAAACCGCTATAGAGTGGTAGTTACCAATACCACAGCAGGCAGAACGGCATCACGCACAACAAGTAGAGTGGCTGTGGTGACAATAGCTCCAATGGCAGGGGCACCAGCGCCAACGCAAGAACAATTACAACCTACACCATTACTACGCTTTGATGTAGGCAGCTATACCTTCACCCATAACGGCATAACACATACAAGCGATGTAGCCCCATTCATAGACCCTGCATATGACAGATTGATGGTGCCATTGCGGTTGATAGCGGAGGCTATGGGAGCGGATGTGGAATGGGTGCATGAGACGAGAAGTGTAAATATTTCTGATGGCACAGCAAGTGTGTCCCTAACAATAGGAGTGCCTCTACCTGATGGCATGGGCATCCCTGTCATAGTTAATGACCGTACAGTTGTACCCCTTCGCTATGTGGCAGAGATATTGGGAGCAGATGTGTATTGGGATGGTGCAAATAGAGCGGTGTATGTTTTTGGTCAGGTGAGATCGTTTGATGTAAGTATAGCAAATATGTCGGCAGGCATATTTGATCCGTTCGACTTCCGCTACACAACGGAAGCTATTATAGACCGAACGGCCCTTGAAGCAATTGAATGGGCATTGGAAACTTTTGACGATGATGCAGATGATGAGCCAGAGCCGGAGGTAGTTCTGCTTAGAGCAATGTTGTTTGCTGGGTTGAACTGGGGGTAGAAATGGCTTAAATTGAGCGCACTTTTTCTGGTTTGTTATTTTGCAAACCCCTGCTTTCGCAAAGCGAAAGCAGGGGTTGTTTGGCGCTCTAATTTCCTGAGATGTGCATCAGAATCACCTGTCTCAAGGTATTTCGCAGCCAGGTTGACATAGTTGAAGTCATATTTTAACATATAAATAATCCTCAAACATTATGTAGAAATGCCCTCAAGCACTTCTTTTACCTTTGCTAAAAAATCGTCGGGTTTAATGGGCTTTACAACGAAACTTTTGGCGCCCGCCTGCAAAGATTCTACAACCATGGATTGTTGCCCCATTGCCGAACACATCATAACAAGAGCGCTTGGGTCCATTACCATTATAGCTCTCGTGGCGTCTATGCCGTTCATTTCCGGCATTGAAATATCCATGATAACGAGGTCGGGCCTAAGCTGCGTATATTGCTCAACGGCTTGAACACCATTTTCGGCTTCGCCCACTACACGATATCCTTCTTTGGTTAAGATATCAATTATTCTTGTACGCATTGTCATCGCATCATCGACTACAAGCACTTTTTTCATAAGTATCACCCCTGTATCAAATAATATATTTTGGATTTTTCTTTGGCTGGGCATCCATCTCGGCCTTTTTTGCGTCATAGCCGGGACGGCCAAAATAGGCGTATGTGGCATCTTTGCCAGCTTCTACGCCTGGTTGGTCAAAGGCATCAATATTAAGTAGCTCACCGGCGAAGGCAGTGGCAACCTCAAGCATATAGAGGATTTGCCCGATGGTAAATTCATTAACCGTGGGTAATGTAATGGTCATATTCATTCGGCCGGATTGTTGTAGGGCGTATTCTGTTGCGGCTTGCTCGGCCAGCAGCAGCTCTGAAAGCGAGTGACCACCAAGGAAGCCCACGCTAGGAATGTCCGCGAAGCTTTTTGGAATGGGCACATCGCGTGGGAAGCTATCCACGCCAACAAATACCATCACCTTATCGAATGGCCCTTCCATATATAGTTGCACCTGGCTGTGCTGGTCAGTTACGCCCAGGGCCTTAACGGGTGTTTGTCCTACATTTACCACATTTCCATTATTGTCATATTTTTTGCCAAGAGATTCGGCCCAAAGCTGAGCATACCAGTCGGAAATATATTTCAAAGAGTCGGCATAGGGCATCATCACAGAGATATTTTTACCATCTTTCATGGCTATATAATGTAGCGTAGCATAGACATATGCGGGATTTTCCCATAGACTCTCATTTTTGCAAATTTCGTCCATATAGGCTGCGCCTGCCAACAGTTGTTTGATATCTATGCCGCAGATGGCCGCTGGAAGCAGACCAACAGGGCACAACTGGGAGAAACGCCCGCCAACGCCATTTGGGATGTAGAAAGTTTTGTAACCTTCGGCTTGTGCAATTTTAATTAGATTGCCATTTTCGCGGTCGGTGGTACAGACGATGTGGTTTTTTGCGGCATCACCCAGCTCGCGTTCCAAAATATCCTTGATAATCATGAACTGTGCCATGGTCTCTGATGTGGAGCCGGATTTTGACACCACGCTGAACAATGTGTCCTTCAGGTCAACAAGCTCTAGCAAATGGCTGATGGTGGCGGGGTCGATATTATCTGCCACGAAAAGCTGGGGATTACCCGCGCCGCGAAACTTCTCGGAAAGGTTGTAATATGGGCTATGTATGGCCTGTTGAACGGCTATTGGCCCAAGAGCCGAGCCGCCGATGCCAAAGACCACCAGTGATTTAATTTTTGGACGGATTTCGGCCGCATATGCCAAAATATCGGCCACAACATCGTCTTGATTATGCGGCAGGTCGCGCCACGCCATCTGACTGCGATTTTGTTCCATGGCTTGGGTTGCAGCCTTGATTTTGCCCGCAAGACGGTCCACATCAGCGATTGTAATACCATCATTGCCGACAAATTCGGTCAACATATTGTTGAAATCCAACCTAATTTTCATTTGTTCCATCAAAATACCTCCCCAAAATTGTCTATATTTGGTAATTGATAAAGTGACTTAAATTCATATCCTGCGTCCCGCGCAGAATCGATAATATCTGCCATGGCCTCGGCATTGGATGATGATACGGCGTGCAACAGAAGTATCGCGCCATTGTGCAGGCCTTCTGTTACGCGTTTGAGTGCAGCTGCTGCGCCTGGCTGTTTATCCTGCTTCCAGTCCTCGTAAGCGAATGACCAGAAAATGGTATAATATCCTTGCTCTTGTGTAACAGACAGCACACGCTCAGAATATTCTCCCATAGGCGGGCGAAAAAATGGTGGCATATCAAGACCGGTGGCCTCTTTGAAATATTCGGCCACGCCAGTTAGCTCTGCAATCATTTCGGCCTCTGTTAGAGATGGACTGCTTTTGTGTCGTATCGTGTGGTTGCCAACGACGTGGCCCTCGTCTATCATGCGGGCTATCAGTTCGGAATTTTCGCGGATATAGCTTTTGGTGACGAAAAAGGCTGCGGGAACATCTTTTTCAAGCAGCACGTCCAGGATTTTTTCAGTGTAACCGTTCTCATAACCCTCGTCAAAGGTGAGAAACAGCTCCTTTTTCGTGGTATCGCCCAAATAGTACGCACCATACTGTGATATATCAATTTTCTCCTGCGCGCCGGGCGGCTGGTGTGGCTCTGCAGGTTTTGCGAAGTACCAACGCATGATGTCGTTAGAAAGGCCGCCTGCGGTGAGTATTACAGCCAAGCTTGCCGCGATAATCGTCTTGAAAATATTCATATGTCCATCTCCTATTATATCATCATGAACATATGTTTTCCATAGGCAAACGAAAAAATCATGACATTAATTGTCAGCATCGAATTTATGCAAATTGATTATTTGTCCACCCTTGGCCAACTCTTTTTCAAGATTGGCCAGCATATCTGCCTGAGATTTGCGCAATGCTTCCGCGTTAAGGTTTAGGATGGCCTGTGTGTCTTCCGGCGTTGCATCAAACGGTCGTGCAGCAAGTTCTTCAGTGCATTTCAGATATTGTTCGCCCAGCATCGCGCCCAGTCGCAGGACCAAAAATTGTGTATTTTCGCCATTTTGGATGGATAGGATGCCTTCTGCTATAATCAGGCGGCGCAACAGGGCTGTGCCGTGAAAGTCTCCTGCTAATATCAGGCTGCGTAGGATTTGCGCCACGGCTTCGGGGTTTCTGCCGTCTATAATCAGTTTTAGCCCAGTTTTCATGAATATGCACTCTTCGTTTGCGGCCTCGGCTTCCAGCGGCAATATACCGTATGCGCGGCATATGTTAGACAGTCGTATAAGCCGTTCTATGGCCGGCAAACAGGCTTCCCGGTCGGCATCTGTCAAACAGTCATGAAATTTCATCATTAAATCTTGCATGTGCACCCCCTAAATATTGTATACAGCAGCTTTCCAGCCATTCAACAAATGTGTCCGAGCATTTTCATCCATATTTGGAGCGAAGATACGGCCATGACAGGTTTTTTCCGCAATTTCAGCTTTATTCTTGTATATGCCTACGGCCAGGCCCGCAAGATATGCCGCGCCCAGAGCGGTGCTTTCGACCTGTTGTGGACGGTGCACGGCAACGCCAGAAATATCAGCCTGAAACTGCATCAAGAAATCATTGGCACTGGCACCGCCATCTACGCGTATTTCGGCCAAATTTAGCCCGGTATCTGCGGCCATAGCGGATATTACATCATGGCTTTGATATGCGATGGATTCCAGCGCGGCGCGGATAATATGCTCGCGGCTCGTGGCATGTGTGATGCCGCTAATTTGACCACGGGCATGGCTTTGCCAATGAGGCGCACCAAGGCCGGTAAAAGCAGGCACAATATAGACGCCACCCGTATCTTGAATTGATTTTGCAATGGCTTCGGTTTCAACAGATGATTGTATCAGCCCTAAACTATCACGTAGCCATTGCACCACGGAGCCGGCCACAAACACGGAGCCTTCAAGGGCGTATTCGACATTATCGCCGATGCCCCAAGCTATTGTGGTTAGCAGTCCATTTGTGGATTTTGTGGGCGCTGCGCCGGTATGCATTAGCATAAAGCAGCCCGTTCCGTAGGTATTTTTTACCATACCGGGATTAAAACAGGCTTGTCCGAACAAGGCAGCCTGCTGATCTCCTGCAATGCCACCTATGGGGATTTCTGAGCCGAAAAAATCAGGATGGGCATAGCCGTAAATATGCGCGCTTGGCAACACCTGCGGCAGCATGGTTTCAGATATGTCAAATTTATCTAATATATCTGCATCCCAGGCCAGCTCGTGGATATTGTACAACATAGTGCGTGAAGCATTGCTGCAATCGGTGGCATGAACGCCACCGTGCGTGAGCTGCCATAGAAGCCACGTATCCACGGTGCCAAACGATAGGTCTCCGCGACCGGCGGCCTCTTTTGCACCCACAACATTATCCAGTATCCATTTAATCTTTGTGCCTGAGAAGTAAGCATCGGTTGTCAAGCCAGTTTTTGCGCGGATTGTGGCATCATAGCCTTCGGACTTTAGTTCATCGCAAAAATCTGCTGTGCGGCGGCATTGCCACACGATGGCATTGTGTATGGGCTTGCCCGTGGCCTTATCCCACACAATCGTGGTTTCGCGCTGGTTTGTGATACCTATTGCTACTATATCCCGCGCAAATGCGCCAATTTTTGCCATGGCTTGTCGTGCCACTAGCAGTTGATTTTTCCAAAGCTCCATTGGGTCATGCTCTACCCAGCCGGGCGCAGGAAATATCTGGCGATGTTCCTTTTGTGCCATTGCCACAGCATTGCCGTTTTCGTGGTCAAATAATATGCAGCGGCAGCTTGTAGTGCCTGCATCCAAGGCCATTAAATACCGCGCCATCAGCTTTTCTCTCCTTCTACCTCAATAACCTTTTCGGCAAAGCGCATGAAGATATAGTCGCTTTTAGCCGTGGCAGTATCACCTATTTTATTCCAAAAGCAAGCAGGAATCTCGTGTTCGCGTAGGTTTTTTTCTATGCAAGGATTGCAGCTGCCATCGTGTTTCGTGGGATGGTCGGCGCAATCCAAGTATTGGCAGGTGCAAAAAAGCGATGAACAGGACATATGTACTACCTCCAAGTGGTTTTGGTTCTATTTTACCACGGATATTGCATGTTGCCAAGCTCTTTAAAGTGTGAGATAATCAAATCATAGACAAGAGGGCGGTGAACATAATTCAAATTACGGGTGCCTTAATAAACGGCCTGGCCATATTGGCCGGCGGCGGCATTGGGCTGCTGCTAAAAGGCCGCATTTCTGATAGATTTTCCCAGAGCTTGCTACGCGTGCTGGGGCTATGTGTGTGTATTGTTGGTATTAGCTCTGCTATTGGCGGCGATATATTGATGCTGGTGGTTGCCCTTGCACTGGGCACCTTTTGCGGCGAATTTTTGCGCATAGAGGATGGACTTAGCCGCTTTGGGCTGTGGGTGCAGGCCAAATTAAAGCAGGATGGCGAAGGTAGCACCTTTGCACAAGGCTTTGTTACGGCATCGCTGCTGTTTTGCGTGGGGGCTATGGCTATTGTAGGCTCCATTGAAAGCGGCCTGCGCGATGACCAGAGCATCATAATCACAAAATCTATCATTGATGCTGTGGCGGCTATGATGTTTGCTTCGTCGCTGGGCGTGGGCGTGCTGTTTTCAGCCTTTGCGGTCTTTCTCTACCAGGGTGCAATAGAGCTATTTGCCGGATTTTTTCAGGATATTTTTACAGACATGCTAATAACCCAGATTTCTGCCGCGGGCGGCATAATGATACTGGGTCTTGGAGCTAATATGGCGCTGGATATGCAAAATAGGATGAAGATTGCGAACCTGCTGCCGGGCTTGGTGTTTGCGGTGATTTATTATTACATATTTATGCGGTAGGTGGTGCTATGAGAAAGTTTTTGGTTTGCCTGGGAGCTATATTGGCTTTTTCACTTGCGGCCTGCGATAATGTTCAAGAATTTGATGCGGATTTTTTGGAAATTTATAATGATTTCCTGCGCTACTCACTTGGCGATTTTGACCTGGTGCATGAAGGTACCGATGGCGATAGGTTTCATCGTAGCGTTTCTCGATGGAGAATATGGGCCCTTAGGTTTGAGGATGAAGACGGCGAAGAAAGATACTTTACCTTTAACAATATCTCGCAAAACCATTTTATTAGGTCTGTAATATATCAAGCGCAACGAATTGGGGCTTCCCAATTTTTAGGAGAAGTTGACGCTGCAAACCACCGCAATGTATTTCATTCATTACGCTTTCAGAGCGATATTCCATTTGCATACAGAGAATATGAGCGGCTAATTGACCCGCAAAGCGGTATACGGCTTAGTTCTGTGACATGGCGTGAGCTGATGGAAGATTGGGGGTTTGCCGTCAGTGTAAGGGTGCATAGCCGTGATGCAGATATGCTGGAGTTTACAAAAGAGCTTGTGCGGGTGCTTTCCGACTATGTGGCACAAGACTATGTAGATGTTGAATTTGTAACCTGGCAGCCGCATTACCGTGTCATGCGCTTTAGCTACTGCCGTCATAGCAATGAGTTTATTGAAAGGAGATAGCGGCCATGAAAAGAATAATCGTTCTTTTAACAGCTCTGCTTATCCCTCTCCTGGCTGCCTGCACCACTCGAATTACCGAGCATAATGTAAACTATTTGGAAATATACGGCGATTTTTTGTCATATTCCCTTGGAGATTTTGCGCTATTGAGCGAAGAGGTTGATAGGCGCATTTCCCCTGGTGGTGTCGAAGAGTTTAAGGCATGGACAGTGCAGTTTGTGCATCAAAACGGCGAAGAAATGCAATTTCAGTTTGGCAATGCCCTAAGCATGAGATATTATGTTGCCCGGCACGCAGAAAGATTCGGGGTATCCGTGCTTTCCAGGGAATTTGGGCTTGCAAACAATCCAAATGTGTTTCTTCAAATGCGTTTTCAGCATGATGTCCCGCGAGAATACAGAGACTATTCCCGACTGGTTGCTCCACAAAGCGGCTTGCGGCTTTATTCTATGACACCACAAGAATTGGTGGAATATTGGGGATTTGCCTTGAGTGTTTCTGTGCATAATCAGGAGTCCGAGCAGGGTGCCGAGGCACTGGAACTGGAACATGCAAAAGAACTTGTGAGAGAGCTGGCGGATTATATACAGCATGATGAAGTTTCTTTGAGTTTTGTCATATCGGCGTATGATAGTGACGAGGATCGGGAGAGGGCAGGAGAGCTTCGTATGAAATTGGAAGACTATACGCTGTGGGATGATATTAATCTGGGCGACATATCCCTGGAGTTGCATGCATTGCAACCAAGCCGCACTACGATACACCTTGTATATTGCCGCCAAAGCGACACTTTTAAATCCAATTGATGGGAGCGGAAACATGAATAACCACGATAAGCTACAATTAAAGGATGCCGATACAATGCCAACCGGCGAGATATTGGCGCAGGTGCTGGGCGATAGCTATGCTGCCTATGAAACATTCCAAGATGCTATGCCCGGGCTGGAAATTGAGCAGGATTGGCAGTGGTATAAGCCCTATAAGGCGTGGTTTGCCAAAGGGCAGCATTGGTGGACGACTGCAAGAGGAACCAGGAAAGAGAAAAACCTCTATTGGCTGCATGTTTTTGAGGGATACTTTAGTGTGGCGGTATGGTTTAAGGAAAAGAATCGCGAAGAAATTCTGGGAGCTGATGTGAGCGAAAAAACTAGGCAGCTGATTCGTGATGCTGAAACAATGGGCAAATTACCTACCTTTCCGGTGGTCTTTGACATAACTACAACCGAGTTACTTGATGATATTTACGAGTTACTGGATTGCAAGAAGAGGTTAGAACGATGAATAACGAAATTAGATATATAGAGCTGAAATCCGGATTTTCAGATAATGGACCTGCATGGATAGCCAAGGTTAAACTATCCAAAAGCGGAAATACGCTATATTTTAATAACAAAGCATTTCGCAGGTGTCGTGGTGTTTCCGGCAATTATTATGATATTGAAACCCGTGAAGAATATTGGATTTCTGGCGTTAAAAAGGACGGTTCTGACAGGCACTGGTCGGGGCATGGAAAAGCTTCTATTCAAAGAGTTGCTATTAAGGACTATCTTGAAATAACAGGACAGAGGTTAGTCGATAGCAAACGATTTGATATTGTGGATATTGTGGAAGAATATCCGATTGAAAGAATTAACGAGCTGGAAAACCGTATAGAATAAGCGTTATCTGCAAAGAGATGATTTTGAAAGGATGCGCTACACATGATTCAACCGAATATAATTTGTGCTGGCTCGGAAAAATGATGGATAATGAAACAAAAACAGCAATTTATTGGTATGGCTTAGCGGATGATGGGTCACAAGCATATGATTATAATTCGTTATGTGACTTAATTAATTCTCCGGTTTTTAATGGTAAAAGTTTAAAAGAAATATGGAGCTTGGTGACGCTGTATTCGGTTGATGGCTGTGCGCCTGCTGTTCGATACAAGGATTATTTATAAATGATACAGCAATACGCTTAAGAATGACTATGGGTTTTGAGAGGAGCGCATAACAATGAAAATTATCAAAACTGACGGACTGCCCATAAAATGCTGGTGCAACGAGCCGGAAGAAGGCGCACTGGAGCAAGCTTTTAACATTGCGCGACTACCTTTTGCGCACCGCCATATTGCGCTGATGCCGGATACGCACCAGGGCTTTGGTATGCCCATTGGCGGCGTGCTGGCAGCTATTGAAACCATCGTGCCTAATGCTGTGGGCGTGGACATTGGCTGTGGGATGTTTGCATGCCAGACCTCGTTTACGGATATTAGCCGCGAGCAAATAAAGGCTATTATGGGGCTGGTGCGTAAGGCTGTGCCACTGGGATTTAACCACCGCAAAACGCCTGTGGAGATTGAGGATGCCCCAAAGGATGCACCAATTGTACAGCAAGAGCATAAATCCGCACGGCATCAAGCAGGTACATTGGGCGGTGGCAATCACTTCATTGAAATACAACGCGGAAGTGATGGTAAAATATGGTATATGATACACACAGGCAGTCGAAATATAGGCAAAAAGGTCTGTGACCATTACAATGCATTAGCCAAGGAGCTTAATGCTAAGTGGAAGACTGATGTGCCACGGGCATGGGATTTGGCGTATCTGCCGATGGATACGAAAGAAGGCCAGCAATATGTGACCGAAATGGAATATTGCCAACGATTTTCAAAAATTAATCGCGAATATATTTCCCGTGCAATAAATGAGGCATTTGGCGAGGTAATGGGGGATTTTGATATTGGCAAATTTTACAATGTGCATCATAATTACGCGCGGCATGAACATCATTACGGTAAGGATGTGTGGGTGCATCGCAAAGGTGCCACGTCTGCTAAGGCAGGTGAAGCCGGTATAATACCCGGTTCGCAAGGCACAAAGTCGTATATCGTGACGGGCCTTGGCAATCCTGAATCTTTTGAATCTTGCAGCCATGGCGCAGGGCGCGTGATGGGGCGCAAGCAGGCGCAGCGCAGCCTGTCGCTGGAAGATGAAATACGCCGCCTGGATGAGGCGGGTGTGGTGCATGGTATGCGCAACAGAAACGACCTTGACGAGGCCGCCAGCGCGTACAAGGATATTGATATTGTGATGGAAGAACAAAAGGATTTGGTGAAGATTGCGGTGGAACTTACGCCGCTGGGGGTTATTAAGGCGTGATTGTATTATTAATGAGCTTTCTAATGCCGCCGCTGGACTTCCCTATTCTGCCTGCGCATGAGCCTGGACAGATAGTTGATGTTGGAGCAACGGCACGGATAGAGCTTGTGCTTCTTGTGGTATGGGCTGTGTTTAGCTTTATTGGCCTGGTGATGGGTATCGTTGTTAAATTTCGAAAGGCCGCAGTAAGGCGATTCTGTGAAGAAAATACTGATATTGCGCACATATATCACAATGGCAGATGGCATAATGGTGTGCGCGAAAAATTAATTGTGAGGCGCATTGATGGCTATAGACCTCACAAATTCCGGCTTGGGGTTTATGCACTTTCGGGACGTAAAGAGCTGGGGATGTATTTGGAACGGCATTTGTCCAAGGGCAACAGGTTTGTGCGGCTTGCACCACTTAGAATTGATGTTAGCTCGGGCAATGGATATTTTCTATTGATGGATGATGATAGATGCCGACTATTAGAAATTCCGGAATACAATAGGATTGATAAAAATATTTTTGAGGCAGCTATTGAGCAGTGCATTTGGAACGAGGAGTTTATTGGAGAGCAAGATATATATATACTATTGCGAAAGGAGCGATATGGGATGAACTTGACATTTCGTGAGGCAACAAGAGAGGATTGCGTGCTGATTTTGAGCTTTATCAAGGAATTGGCGGAGTATGAGAAGATGGCGGACGAGGTTGTGGCCACGCCGCAACTGCTGGAAGAATGGATTTTTGATAAGCAGACGGCAGAGGCGTTTTTTCCGATGATTGACGGCAAAGAGGTTGGATTTGCTGTGTATTGCAAGAATTTTTCCACATTTTTGGGCCGTGCGGGTATGTATCTGGAAGATATTTATGTGCAGCCAGAATATCGTGGGCAGGGCATAGGCAAGGCCGCACTGATGCACCTGATGGAGATTGCCAAGCAGCGCGGATATGGCCGCATGGAATGGGTTTGCCTGGATTGGAACACGCCAAGTATCGAATTCTATCTGAAACTAGGGGCGGAGCAACTAAGCGAGTGGACTACATATCGGCTAACGCGGGATGATTTTGAAAGATTGACATAGAATTATCGAAAGCGGAAATTGGATATATTGTATATTTATAGTAATTCTACTTAAAAACGAGAAATGCGAGCATCAAACATTCAATCCGGTTTCCGCTTTCATTAAGCATTGCGACTATACATACATCAAAATGCCCACAGAGAAAATATTGTTGTTATGGGCAATATCCACATGGCCGCTGTACTTCTCTACCGATTTACGAATATTTTTGGGTCTAGACAACTATAACGGATTTTTCTAAGCAACTTCAACATCAGCTTATAAAAATCTGCATCTCTGTTGTTAAACCTAAATTCGGTTTCACGCAAGTGTAATTCAAAAGTTTGTGGGCTAACGCCCTTGAACTTTGTTAAGCGATGCTTGGCATAAGCCCAAAAACTCTCAATGCCGTTTATGTGCTTGCCATCACCAGCTGAAAACTCATATTTCAAGTGCCACAAGACCATCATAACCAGCCCACTCGTCCATGTATATGACACTTTCAATATCAGCACGACCGAGAATTATCGGTTGCAAAGTGGCAGCTTTGTCATTTGGAACAACTTGCACATAAACTTGCCATCACGTTTCAAAAGCCCAAAAACAATCTGTTTACGGCCAGCACCACGACCACACTTGCCTTTGACACGAGTTGCCCCAAAGGTAACTCTCATCGGCCTCAAACTCACCTGATAATGGTGATTCCAACCTGCTGTTTTCTGCGATTCGATGTCGAATCGCAGAAAACAGCAGGTTGATAGAATTGCGACTTACGCCTACCATTTCAGCAGTTTGTGTGGCAGTTAAATCAAGTGCAAAACATTTAATAATCAAACGAAACTTAGTTTCAGAAAGTTTAGAACTTTTGCAATAACGGTTTTCATATGACAACCCCTTTTTAAGTGTATCACTTAGTTGTTTGGTTGTCTGGACCCTAAAACATATCCAATGTAGCTTTTCTGATGGATATGCGCTCTATTGCCTTGATTAAGGCGAAGGCGGATAGATAGAATATTACGCCAAGTATAATTTCACCGCGTACTAGCTGCCAAAAGTCCGGAGAGAGGTTGCCGCCCATAGCCATATTTCCGGCGGCTACCGAGCGATATAGCGGAAAGGCATTGGCAATCCATTGGGCGAAAATGGGCAGCTGCGCCACCGGAAAGTTTGCTCCGGAGAAGATGATTAGCAGCATTGCGATGGCGTTAAGCATTAGATACATGCTGTCGGTGATTAGCGCGAATACGGCCAGCAGCAAACCCAGGCCGGTGCAAGTGAAAGCCGCAACCAGGATGGCTATTGCAAACATGCCCAAATGCAGCTCCGCAAAGGGCACGCCAAAAAGCAGGCCGCCAGTTATGAAAGCCACGACGATGGTAATAGATGCCATTAGCAAAGCATATGCACCGTTGTGCATTATGGTCGTAAGCTTGCTCGTAGGCGATACTATAATAATTTTTAACACGCCCTGAAAGCGCTCCTGGTCGAAGGTTACGCCGAGAGAATGCACGCATTGATAAACGCACAGTGCAAAAGCATTGCCTATTACCCATGCGGTTAGGTTTATTTCGCCGCCGGTGGTGTATTGTGCTATTAGAACATATAGTATCAGGGTGGTTATGGATATTCCAACCCTGTACACCAGAAATTCTACCGGACCAAGGCCGCCCTGGCGGCGCTTCGCGCCTATCCATGTTTGAGAGATGAAACGTCTAATCATGATAATATCGTCCTTTCGATGTGGGCGATCCAAGGTCGTCCCTACGCCATATCAAGAGTCCCGAGGACTTTGGCTTGTCGGAATATGATTTTGTAGAGCCATGCGGCCAGTGCGGCAAATACAGCCATTGTTACGACCAATGGGATGAAGTTTTCCCAGAAACCGTAAGGCACATCTGTAACGGAATAGCGCAGCAGACGCACCGCCCAGGTTGGCGGAAAGAGCCAGGAGATATATTGCACGCCTGTCGGTAGGTTTTCTATCGGAAAAACAAAGCCACAGATCAGCGCGAAGGGTATTTCTAAGCAGTTCATATAAACGGCGGTTTTGCGCGAGAGTGTGAGTAGATAAGCAATGAAGATGGACATAATGATAAAGGCGATGATGGTTAATATCATTGCGCCCATCAACAGTGGCCAGTTGTTTACATTTATAGGTGGGCGGTACAAAGTTACGGCAAAAATGATACTTAGAGCAAAGCTTCCCATGGATAATATCGTATTGCCAAAAATCTTGCCAAGCAGTATCAATCGAAAATCTGCCGGGGCTGAAAATATGATGGATAAAGTATTGGTGAAGCGCTCGCGGTTAATATCGCCCGCCGAAGAAAAGGCGATGCAGTTCCATATGCTCCACAGGCCGCTGCCCAGCACCACATATGCCACGAAATTGTCGGCGGTAGAATGGCGGTACATCTCGCCTAGAATGACAGTAGTGAGAAAGGGTGCTACGAATAGCGTGAATTTGAACATATTGCGAGCGAAGGTCTGTTTCATTTGCAGCTGCATAGATGTCCACAGGACTGATGATGAACTCATAGCGCATCACCGCCCTTGACCAGCTGTATGTACGCATCTTCCAGCGTGATTTCTTCATGCACCACAGGCTTTGCCTCTCGTGGCGTGAGTTTTGATTTGATATTGGATGGCGTATCCAATGCCAGAAATTCGCCGTCCTTGATGATGGCTATGCGGCCGCAAAGCTCGTCGGCCTCGTACATATTGTGGGTGGTAAGTAACACCGTGGTGCCACGGCCGTTGATTTCGATTATCGTGTCGCGCAGCATCTGTGCGCCAACGGGGTCTAGGCCAATTGTGGGCTCATCCAGAAATAGCACTTCGGGATTGTTTATCAGGCCCCTTGCTATCTGCACGCGCTGTGTCATGCCCTTGGAGAACGTCTCCACACGGGTATCGGCGCGGTCGGAAAGACCGACCAGCTCCAATAGCTCTTCGATGCGGTTATCACGTAACTTTGGTGGCATTTTGTATAGATTTGCAAAATATTTCAAGTTATCGCGGGCGGAAAGCCTGCGATACAGGCCGTATTCGCCGCCAAATACAAAATTTATGCGGCTGCGTATATGCTTTTCCTGACCGAAGGTATTGTAGCCCAGCACCTTGCAAGTGCCGCTGGTTGGGGCCAGCATGGTTATCAGCATTTTGATGGTGGTGGTTTTGCCTGCGCCGTTTTGGCCCAGCAAACCAAAAATCTCGCCTTGCTGCACATCAAAACTGATGCCGCGCACGGCATGAACGGTCTTTTTGTTTTTATTGAAAAGGCCATCGCCTGTTGTGAAGTCGCGCACCAGATTCTTTACCTCAATTACTGCCATTTCAATCACATCCTTTTCAAAATATTTTACACGAAATATATATGTCAATCAACAACCGGAATTTTCAGTACATTGACATTTGAGGCAGGATTGTGTACAATTTTCGTATACTTTGAAAATTTGGGGGTGGCTGCGATGCATTTGGGCGAGAAAATCAAGGAAATACGGCGGTATCTGGGGTTGTCGCAAGAAAATATTGCCCATTCCACGGGCAGCAGCGTGGCCACTATTAGCCGTATAGAGCGCGGTCAGGCGGAATGCAGTGCGGAAATGCTGCGGGCCATCAAAACCGCAATGGGCGTGGATATGGCACCGCTTATGGATGACGAGCTGGTGTCGTATCATGAGCGGTTGTATGTCTGGGGGCAATTGATGGCGGATAGGCGTATGGATGAGGCGCTCGATATGAGGCAGGATCTGTCCGTAATCCAAAATCTACCATACGAGCTTGGAATGAACTTACTGTACAAGCAATTTGACATTTACTTGCAATTAACAGAAGGGAAATATGATGCTGCAAGTAAAGGGCTGGACGAAATTGCTGGCGGTTTTAATGATTTTACGGGTGAACAGAAATATCATTACTATAGCGCACAAAGCACACTGTATTTTCGCAGAGAAGATTATTGCAATGGGTTGGCGATGAGCTTGAAATGTCTGGAGTTGAAAGAACATTGGCGCGGCAACTTGGCTAGTGTATATTATCGTGTTGCAACTAATTATTCCGGGTTAAACCGGCCTTTTGCAGCAATTATATATCTTGAAGAGGCGCGGCGGCACCACAAGACTGATGATAGACTATCTATACTGGGTGTATTTATTGACCATGTGCTATCGGCGAACTTGCTGTGCATTGGCGAGCTGGATAGAGCTAAGCCGCTGCTGGATGCAGCACTGCTGCGGGCCGAGGGCATTGGCCGCAAGATGGGGCGCAAAAAGTATATCGGTATGATACTGCATCAACTGGGCATATATTGGCGCAAGAAGAATGATAATACGCAGGCTCTGGCGTACTTTGACCGCGCATTTGAATTTTTTTGGCCTGGAGGGTTAGATTATCTGGAAAATTGCTATCAAAAGGCGCGAGTGTTGATTGGCGAGAGGCGGCATGACGAAGCACGCGGCTTGATTGATGAGGCGATGCGGGCGGAGCGTCACGTGAAGTTTTTTGTGATGTATGAAGGGTTACTACATCTAATGACGCTGCGTGAAACAGAGTCTCAGGAATACTTGCAACACACAGTTATACCATATTTGATTAGTAAACATGAGTATTTTATCTCACTGGATTTTTGCGAACAGTTAGAAGAGCAATACAAAAAGAATGGCAACGGCAGAAAGCCGCTGGAGATTGCTGCCGTTGCGCGTGATATTTATGCAAAGATTGTTTCCGGGTGCTAGCTGAACTTAATTTCCAGCGAGTCACAAATTGGAGTATAGCCGATTTTTTGATATATGCTGTTGGATGTGGGGTTGGATAGGTCGGTGTAGAGTGCGCAGGACTTTTGGCCAGCATCCAGGCATAGCTGGCTTATTTGTGCGGTGACAGAGCTGGCGTAGCCCTGGCCACGTAGGTATGGTGGTGTGTAGACCAAACCGATATTTGACGCACTGACTATCTGCCTTACAATTTTTGCCATAGAAACAGCCATACCACTATCATCTTCAAGTATATACAGTTTGCCGCTGCCTACATGATAACGGCTGGTTTCAATGTCTGCACTTATGTCGCTATCCTGGCCTGCCGAAGCTATGAAATCTGCAATCCAATAGGGTATGAAGGATAAATCCTGCTCGCGCGCTAAGCGAAAGTGCCCAATTTGCGGTATTTCAGGATTGACGGAGCAAAGTTCGTAAATACGCTGGCTCATGGTGATGCTATGGGTCATATTTTTTGTGCTGCAATATGCCGCTCCAAAGGTTTCGGCTAGAGATTTTTCAGTTACAACGCCGGGAACCGGGATATTGGCTGCAATAAGGCCATCTACAAGGCATTTCACGATTAATGAATCTACGATATTATCGACGGCATATAGCGTGATGCCCCATGGTGGTGTCATTAGTGCGACCAGACGCAGGTTACTGTCGTCAGCTACAGTTACCATAACCCAATTTGCCGGGTCACGCCATCCGAAAGTGTCTTCGCCCTTATGACCAATTAATAGATTGCCCAAAATCAGCATGTTTTGTGTTTCGTGAGCCGATAAAATATCGTAAACATCTTCGTAGAATGTCTGAATATTGTCATATAGTGTAAATTTCATATGTAACCGCCCACCTACTCTCTACGCTAATTGTGGCATGATTTTGCTGGTAGCTGGCGCGTCCATCACTAGCGTAACACCGGGATGTAGTTGTAATATGGATGCGGGCAGCTGTGGCGTAATATTGCCAAGGACAGCCTGTGCGATAATATCAGCCTTGGCTGCACCTGTAACTACAATTAAGATTTGCTTTGCAGAAAAAATCGTGCCTATACCCATTGTTAGGGCGTGCTTGGGTACCTGATTGGCATTGTCAAAGAAGCGAGCGTTGGCATTGATTGTGCTGGCATCCAGCGCGATATGATGTGTTGTCTTTGGGAAGTTAGCTGCCGGCTCGTTAAAGCCAATGTGACCATTTAGGCCAATGCCTAGCAGCTGAAGACCAATGCCGCCGGATGCTGCTATTTTAGCCTCGTATGCGGCACATTCTGCGATAGGGTCAGTTGCTTCACCATTTGGCAGGTTTATGTTAGCTGGGGCGATATTTATGTGATTAAAGAGCTTCTGACGCATGAAATAGTCGTAGCTTTGGCTGTTGGTCTTTTCGATAGGGTGATATTCGTCCAGATTGAAGGTGCTGATGCGCGAAAAATCGACTTTGGCTTCTATCAGCTTGGCGTATGCTCCCTCGGGCGTGCTGCCGGTGGCTAGGCCAAGTACGCCACTTGGATTTGCGGTTACAAAGTCCGCAAGGATGTCCGCAGCGGCAGCGGATGCGCCGTCATAGTCGTCTTTGATGATGATTTTGAAATTTTTATAAATTTTTTCCATATATACCTCCAAACACATTTTCTTAATTCTACCTCACTGCACCTGATTTGTCAAATCCATAATACCATGTTTTACCACGCGCTGCAAAGGGCGATAATTGCTGGTGTTAACCAACACACGTTGCGTTTCGTTGTTTTCTGTAACTACCTTGTACAGCTCATATGTTGCGCCCAGTAACCCTTCGGACACTACCTGGCTTGCACCTACAGGTAAAAAAGGGTCTTCTATGATTTTATCTCCATCGGGCGGCCTGGTTTCCAGAAGTACACTTTCAAAGGTGATAGCACGGCTCTGGGGACGGCTTTCGTGACCATATATATTGATGGTGTGGCGGTCGCCAGTTAATATGGACTGTATTAAAATGGGATGGCCGGTGCTATTCTCCAGGATAAGGTCAATATAGCCCTCGGCTAGGGCGGCATCAGTGGCGGGCTGCATATAACCCACCATTAGCGAATGGTTGCTGCGCTTGGTAATGTCTATTTCGGCATGCAGAGCCGCCATGTACAGTGTGCTAGAAATTTGACAAATGCCGCCGCCAATGCCGCTGTCGGGCTCGCCATTGATAATTTGTCCGGCGCGTACATAGCCGTTTTCGACGATGCGCGGACGAAGAGCATCGCTGGTGGAGAAGGTTTGGCCGGGCAATATCACTGCTCCATCCAGAAATGCACTGGCTACGGCTAGATTTGTGGTGCGCTCGGGCATTTGGGAGCTGTAGGGTGTGTTGAAGCTGCCCAGTAGGTCGCGGGCGGCTTCAAAGTCTGCACGGCTGTGCTTTGGATGAACTTCCGTGATGGGCACACTAACTTTGCCGCCTTGCCGCGTTTTAAGCATGGCGGCAATTTCTGCGGCCAGTACATCAGCGGCAATTTCGCGTCCAATGCGGCCATCGTATATCACGAACTGGTCGTACTCTATCGCATATGTGGGCTCCTTTGCGGAGATTGATGTGTCGCTGCTGATTTTTTGGGCGATGCTTGTGATGCTGTGCGTATCATATGCAAATTCAGGATTGATGTGGTGTGCCCTAAACTTGGAGACCAGAGACCTACCAAGCCTGCCAAAAAAGCCAGTATCGTAGCTGTATTCCACAGCTTCATCAACAGCGGCCGAAATATCATAGTCCGCGCCAAAATCGCGAAAATTATAAGCAATTTCGCCATCTGGACATACTATGGTTAGTTGTGCATCTGCGATGGACATTTCGCGCTGTAGATGCGCCATTGCATTATCACGGGTCATGCCACCAATATCTATGCCGTTAATGAAAACATTCGGCAAGATTTGGGCTAAAGCAGTAGTTATAATCAGTATCAACATAAATCTTTGCACATGCATCACATCCATATGATTTGATGCAAATAGTATGCCAAAATTGGCGTAAAATATGAAAGACACCCCAGGTGGAGTGTCTTTTCATATATGAGACATGTCTCGAATTACTTGTTTACAGCGTCTTTGAGGGCTTTGCCCACTTTGAAGCGAGGTGCTTTGCTGGCAGGAATTGTCATTTCTGCGCCTGTTTGTGGGTTTCTGCCTTGACGAGCCTTTCTTTCAGCTACATCAAATGTACCAAAACCAACAAGTTGCACGCGGCCGCCTTTGCCAAGCTCTTCTGTTACAACGTCAACGAAAGCTTGAAGAGCCTTTTCGCTGTCTTTTTTTGTCATTGCGGTTTTTTCAGCAATTGCTGATACCAAATCTGCTTTGTTCATTGAAGATTTCCTCCTTAGGTATGTTGAACTTCCTGGCTTTTCTTGATGAAAAACCTTACGCTTCTTAAAATACACCGTTTTTATTCATTTGTCAAGCATAATTTGCCTAAAAACATCATTTTTTTTGAATTTTTCACGTAATTGTAACATCTTCAATGCAAATTTTACCATCTTTTACATCTATAACCATATTTGCTTTGGATTTTATGTCACCTGTCAGTATTTTCTCTGCTGCCAGGTCCTCTACTTGTGACTGTATTGCGCGACGCAATGGTCGGGCACCATATACAGGGTCGAAGCCAGCATCGGCTATGAAGTCGATGGCAGCATCGGTTACAGAAATATCAATTTGCATGGTTTCTCGTACGCGTGTCAAGGTTTCGTCCATCATAATACGTGCAATTTGCGCAATTTCTTCTTTCGTAAGCTGGTGGAAGACGATAATGTCATCAATACGGTTAAGAAATTCCGGCTTGAAAATACGTTTAACCTCTTCCATTATGCCGCTTTTCATGTCCGCATGTTTTTTGCTGGCGTCCTCAGCGGTTTTAAAGCCCAGTTTTTTTGGATTTACAATATTTTGCGCGCCCACATTGGATGTCATTATGATGACAGTGTTTTTGAAATCTACCTTTCTGCCGTGGCTGTCGGTGATATGCCCATCATCCAGCACTTGTAGCAGGATGTTAAACACGTCGGGATGCGCCTTTTCAATCTCATCAAAAAGTATGACGGAATAGGGCTTGCGGCGAATTTTTTCGGATAGTTGACCACCTTCGTCATAACCTACATATCCTGGCGGCGAGCCAATCATCTTGCTCACACTGTGCTTTTCCATATATTCGGACATATCTACACGTATCATGGCATCATCGTGACCAAACAGCACTTCTGCCAAAGCGCGACAAAGCTCGGTTTTACCCACACCAGTGGGACCAAGAAATAGGAAGCTTCCCGTTGGGCGTTTGGGGTCTTTTAGGCCCACGCGTCCACGGCGTATGGCCTTGGAAACAGCCGCCACAGCCTCTGCCTGGCCAATAATACGCTTGTGAATTTCTGTTTCCATATCTATCAAACGGCGGCTTTCTTCTTCTTGTAGCTTTTTAACAGGCATGCCGGTCCACGCGCCCACGATGCCTGCGATATCCTCATCGGTGACAATCTGGCGGCCCGCGGCGTTTTTCTTGGTCCATTTGGCACGTTCTTTTTCCAGCTTGTCTTTTAGCTTCTCTTGTTTACTCTTGATTTTGGCTGCCGATTCATAGTTTTGCGTTTTAACAGCCTCTTCTTTTTCTTGTTCCAATGTGGCTATTTGCTGCTCTATATCCTTTACATCGGGCGGCGTTGTATATACCACCAAACGCACCTTGCTGGCGGCCTCGTCCAAAAGGTCTATCGCCTTATCAGGTAAGAAACGGTCGCTAATATATCGGGTGGCTAGCTTTACGGCTGCTATCGCGGCCTCATCCGTAATGCGTACACTGTGATGCGCCTCGTACTTGTCGCGCAGGCCCATTAGCATGGCTATGGCTTCTTCTTCTGTGGGTTCATCCACCGTCACAGGCTGGAAGCGGCGCTCTAAGGCGGCATCGCGTTCGATATATTTACGATATTCGTCCATTGTGGTTGCGCCGATAAGCTGCAGCTCGCCGCGAGCCAGTGATGGCTTTAGGATATTGCTGGCATCTATGGAGCCTTCGGCGGCACCTGCACCCACAATTGTGTGGATTTCGTCCATGAAGAGGATAACATCGCCGCTGGCCTTAACCTCGTTAATAACCTTCTTTATGCGCTCTTCAAATTCGCCGCGATATTTGCTACCAGCGACCATTGCGGCCATATCTAAGGCTACAATACGTTTGTTTTTCAGCGTTTCCGGTATATCTCCCGCTATAATTTTTTGGGCTAGGCCTTCGGCTATTGCGGTTTTGCCCACGCCGGGGTCGCCGACCAAGCAGGGATTATTTTTTGTGCGACGCGACAATATCTGTATTACACGCTCTATTTCTTTTGTACGGCCCACGATGGGGTCAAATTTCTGTTCTTCTGCCATCTGGGTAAAGTCACGGCTAAATTGGTCCAACGTTGGCGTATTGGACTTTCTACCACTTTGCCCGCCGCTCTGACCGGGTGCTTTTTTTTGTGGATGCTGCACATTGTCTGGCAAATATTCACTCAACATGGCTAGTATATCCTCATATGTTTTTTGGATATTAACGCCCATAGACATCAATAGCTGCACACCTAAGCAGTCGTTTTCGCGTAGTAGCGAAATTAACAGATGTTCTGTGCCAATATAATTTACGCCCATGCGCTGGGCCTCTATTGCGGCCTGCTCCAAGATGCGCTTTGTGCGCGGAGTGTAGCCCTGGGGCTTGCCGCCGCCAAGGGTGGCCATATCACCTTGTGAGCTGTCAATCACTTCGCGGATTTTGCGCTCTATAGCATCGTCGGTTAAGCCCTGCATTTCCAGGGCTTTTTTGGATATGCTGTCCGCGGTTTTGGCCAGGCCCAGCAACAGGTGCTCTGTGCCGATGTAATTATGACCCAGCATGCCAGCAGCGCTACCTGCGCTGTGTATGGCTTCCTGGGCTTTTTGTGTGAATTTTGATTGCATTTTTACCTCCTTGCAATTTCATCATTCGTTCATTCATTCATCATTCGTTCATTCATTAATCAATTATAACATAAACCGCTTGCGCGGCTGCATCCCAAATTACTTCTTCGCCGAAGGCTTCGGCCACATAACGAAGCGGTATGAACCAAGCTCCGATATCTTGATGGATGCGCGTTACTCCCATGCCATACGGCTTGTACTCATCTTGCGAAAACCTCATCAAAATACCATCGCGCATTATCAAGAGGTGTTGATTTGTGTGGCAAAAGTCAAAAAACGCGTTAAAGGCTCTCCAAATCATCCATGTTGGAACCATTGACCTGTTGTGGTATGGGTCAATAAATATCGTCGAATTTGCACCAAGAACCGACCATTCGTAGTCATTGTGCTCCTGAACCACTCCGTCAATTGTAAAAGTGTTGTTGCTAATTTGGAAGCGCAAGAGCCTTATTTCCGTTGAGTTTAGAGTGGTTGGTGTGAAAGCAGTAAGAATAGCTATAGCTGCAATAAAAGCCGTGATTAATCGTTTAGACATGTGATATAGCTCCTTAGACCTTACGAAATGGCATTTCGCAGATATTCGGCGCGCAGAATATCCAGTTGTCTTGCGTCTTTTGCGGGCCCCATCAGTTTTTGTAGATTGTGGGGCAGGGCGTGGGTCATCAGGTTGTATATGGAGCCGCTGTGAACTTGGGTATTTAGTAGGCCCAATATGTTGCCAAGGCGTATTTCGGAAAGTAGCTTCATGGCTTCTGTTAAGCTGATTTTGCGGCAATTGGTTAATATGCCATAGGCGCGAAACACAGCGTCCTCGGTTTCGGCGCGGTATTCTTTTAACACATGCTCGCGCATTGTATGTTCGCGGTCTACAACCTGGTTAGTCAGGTGTTTTAGCGATGATATGGTTTCTGCCTCGGTCTTGCCAAGGGTGGTTTGGTTAGATATCTGGTAGATGCCACCCATGGATTCGCTGCCTTCGCCGTGGCCACCACGTATGGCAAAGCCCGCTTTAGTGATGATATCGGCGTAGACCTTTAGGTTACCTGTTGATTCTAACAGGGGCACATGCAGCATATATGAGGCGCGAAGGCCGGTACCGGTGTTTGTGGGGCAGCTGGTAAGGAAGCCAAATTCTGCGTCGAAGGCGTATTCTAGGTGCTGTGACATGGTGTTGTCCAGCTCGGCGGCGGTTTGATATGCCTTGTCCAGGTCCTGCTGTGCGAAAATGGCCTGTATGCGCAGGTGGTCTTCTTCGTTCAGCATGATGGAAATATTTTCCTCAATATTATATATTAGCCCACGCATAGAGGTATTATTCAGCATGGCCATGGCAGGGGATATTACGTGGCGTTCGGAAAGCTCAGAAAGCTGGCCTGTGGTCATGCCTGCCAGGCTGGTGAAAGTTAAATTTTCATTTGTTATAGCTGCCTTGATTTCGTCCATTACTGCGGCGGCACCTGCGGATGTAAGTTTTGTAGGGAAAGAGTAGCCGGACAGATTGCGGGCAAGGCGCACGCGAGAGGACATTATAACGGATTCGTCAACTTGGGGTTGCTCGTACCATTTTGTCATGAGGTCACCTGCTTGTCTATTTGGGCCTGCAAGCTGTTGATGATATCGCGATATTTGGCGGCTTGCTCAAATTCTTCGGCTTCCACGGCTTTTTTGAGGAACACGCGGGTTTCAGCCAGCTCGCGCTTAACAATCATATCGGCATATTTTTCGGCTTGTCCTTGGGGTATTTTGCCGTGGTATTCATTTGTGCCATGGATATTTTTTAGGGCCTGAGAAATAGGGCTGCGAAAAGCGGTATAGCAGGTTTGGCAGCCTAGTTTTCCGGATTTTTTAAATTCAGCGTAAGAAAGGCCGCAGTTGGTGCAGGCTATGGTGGGGGCCTGGTTTCTGCGCTCTACGTTTTCTACAATTTCGAAGATGTATTGTAAGAAGTCTTTTAAGTTGTCGTCCATTGGATTAAGTCTCCTTCGGGATGCGGGCGAGCTCAGCTCGCCCCTACAGGATTCGGCCGCATGATAGGCAGAACCTGTCGTGTGGGTTATTGTGGCTGTTGCAAACATTGCAGATTTTTGTGGTGGGCGGTGTTTGTGATAGCGGCAGATGTTGGGTAGGTGGCGGTGCTTCGGCGGGTAGAGAGTGAGCCGTATTCGCTCCTACGGGTGGTGTGTCGAATGTTGCGGCTTCGGTTTTTTCGGGCACGGCGGCTATATCTTCGCCGCATTTGGGACAAAAGGTGGATGAGCGAGGCGAAGTTTTGTTGCATCTAGGGCAGGTTTTTACTCCTTTGGCTATGTCCAAAGCCTCTTGCAGCTCGTTGATTTTGCGTTGGTGTTCCAGAATATCCTGGTAGCGTTTGTCGAAATATTCGCCCAGGGAGCCGCCGTAGGTGTAGATTTCGTGGACTTTTTTGCCTATGTCGGAATATAAAGCTTTTAGCTTGGCCTCTTCGCTGGAAAGGTCCAGTGTTAGCTTTGTGGTTTTTATCAACGTGCCGGAACCCTTTGCGATAGAGCGGGCGACGTTGGTTACACCTTTTTTTACTTCATCCATATTTGGCACCCCCTAATAATAATTATAGTGATTTTTGGATGAAATTTCAAGTTATTTTTTGACGGTGAAGCAGCTTGGAAGTTTCTGCGCCTATAATGGGTATCAATGCGAAGCCAAAAGCTATGGCTAGCTGTGTGGGCGACAACATAATGGTATGGAACACGGGATTTAGAAACGGTATATAGATTGTGGCAAAGAGGATGACAAAGGATGCAAGGATGGAGCGGTTTAGGAAAGTATTAGTGAATAGCTCGCGCCGCAGACCCACGAAACGCTCGGTGCGGGCGGCATAGGTTACCAGCAGTTCGCTGGCGACCAAGGTGAAGAAGGCCAGAGTGCGGGCTGTGGCCGTGTCATAGAAATGCAGACCCCATATGAAGGCCGAAAGCACGCCAATGGAGAGGAAGATGCATTTGTAGGCCACGGTTTTGGTCATGGTTTTGTTGATTATAGGTTCGCGCGGGTTGCGTGGCGGGAGATTCATTGTGCCGGGCTCCTTAGTCTCCATACCCAGCGCGAAGGCGGGGAAAGCATCCGTTAACAGGTTTACAAAGAGCAGCTGGGTGGGGAGCAGAGGGACGGGTAGGCCGATGATGATGGCAAGCAGGATTATAAGGATTTCGGCGATATTTGCAGAAAGTAGATAGCCTATAACCTTGCGGATATTGTTGTATATTGTGCGGCCCTGCTCTACCGCGCCTACAATGCTAGCGAAGTTGTCGTCTTGTAATATCATATCGGCGGCTTCTTTTGAGACATCGGTACCTGTTATGCCCATTGCAATGCCAATGTCGGCCCGTTTTAGGCTAGGAGCATCGTTTACCCCGTCGCCGGTCATGGCAACTATGTTGCCGCCGGATTTTATGGCAGTCACAATCCGAACCTTGTGTTCAGGTGATACCCTTGCGAAAATGTTTGTTGATTTTACAGCCTCTGCAAGTGAAGCATCGTCGAGATTAGAAATTTGCGCGCCTTCGATGGCATTGCCGGTAATGCCAAGCTGGTGGGCTATTGCTGTTGCGGTGGAGATATGGTCGCCGGTTATCATTTTTACGTTTATGCCTGCGGCGTGGCATTGGGCTACGGCATGGGCAGCCTCGGGGCGAGGCGGGTCTATTAGGCCCAGCAGGCCGGCGTAAATGAGGTTGTGCTCGTCTGTAGGACATGGGCGAGCGCAGCTCGCCCATGCGGTAGATGTGGCGATTTCGCGGTACGCAAAGCCCAAAACACGCAAGGCTTCTTGGGCGTAGACCTCGTTTTGGCTGGTAAATTTGCAGCGAGCCTCATCCGTCATTGGCAGGATTTCGCCGTTTTGCAGATAGTGGCTGCTGCGGGCCAGAATTTGGTCCGGTGCGCCTTTGGTATGCATAATTATTTGGCCATCTATATCATTATACGTGGACATTAGCTTGCGGTCTGAATCAAATGGAATTTCGGCTAGGCGTGGTGCATACTGCGTTGCACCTAGGTTGTGGGCATATGTTAAAATGGCAGCCTCGGTAGGGTCACCTATTATTTTTTCGTCTGAAAATATGGCATCGTTGCATAATGTGCCGATGCGAGCTATTATGGGTGTGTTAGCTTCGTCACTGGCTTTCACTACGGTCATTTTATTTTGTGTTAGGGTGCCTGTTTTGTCGCTGCATATTACGGTAGTGCTGCCTAAAGTTTCTACGGCGCGCATTTTTTTGACTATTACATTTGAGCGCACCATGCGATGCACGCCAATGGCAAGTATCATTGTGGTAACGATGGCCACGCCTTCAGGCACAGCGGCAACGGCCAGAGACACGGATACCATGAACATTTCGAATAGCTCCATGCCATACAGGAAGCCGATGGCAAATATGATGGCGCAGGCGGCTACCAGAACGATACCTAGGCGTTTTGCCATAGCATCCAGCTTAATTTGCAACGGTGTTTGGGTGTTCTCGGTTTGGTTTAAAAGCGTAGCAATTTTCCCCATTTCAGTATGCATGCCGGTGGCTGTTACCAGTCCACGCCCACGCCCGTATGTGATGATGGTGCCCATAAAAGCATTGTCTATATTGGAAGATTTTTCTACAGGTATAGATTCGCCTGTTAGCGCCGCCTCGTCTACATGCAAATTGATGCTTTCCAGAATGTGCAGGTCGGCGGGAATATAGTCGCCGGCATCCAGAATTACGATATCGCCGGGCACTAGGTCTGCAGAATCTATTTTTTCGATGGTGCCGCCGCGCAAAACCTTGGCACGTGGCGCGCTCATGGCCTTTAGCTCGCGAAGGGCGTTGTCAGATTTTGCCTCTTGCACCAGGCCGATAATTACATTGATAATGAGGATTGCGATGATGATAATGCCGTCAAGCCAATCGCCGCCGACAAATATTGATATGGCGGCGGCTATGATGAGTATTATCACTAAAAAATCCTTGAATTGGGCCAGAACTTTAACGGCCAAAGGTGTTTTTTTGCCTTCTGCTAGACGGTTTGGGCCGTATTGTGTCAGTCGTGCAGCAGCCTCGGCGGGGGTAAGACCGGTTTGTAGATGGTCATAATTTTCTTGGTTAAAGCTGTTCACCAAATTCCTCCAGTACTTTATTTAATTCACGATTGTTGCGGATAGTGATAAAGGGTTTGTCTGGGTATCCTTTGTGGAGATTAAATATTGCTTCTCGATTCTTTTTTGGAAAATTCCAAATAAATTTTAAAAACTGCCAATCTATTTTTTCGACAAGAAATGCCGGAAAGTCTGGGCGAGCATTGTTTCTGCGTCTTAGCACCCTGTATAGACACACAAATCGGTTAACATCAAGAAATATTATCAAATCGGCGGCGGCAAAGCGTAATGTCATGGTGCCATCGTAGTTTCCATCGATAATCCAGTGGCTTTGTGCTACCAATCCTGTCTGTATGTCAATCCATTCATCTTTCGGTGTTTGCTCCCAGTTTGGTCGCCAAAATTCCATGTCCAGGTGGATTACAGGTAGGCCGGTGATGGATGCCAGCCGCCGCGCCAGCGTGCTTTTTCCGCTGCCGGGGCAGCCTACGATGGCAATGCGCTTGAAATCATGCCTCATATGATACTCTCCGTAGCCAATCTCGTACATGCTCGGTGAATAAGGCTTCACTTTCAATTTGCAAGCCATGTCCTGCGCAGTCTATAATGTTGAATGTAGCTCTGGGGAAATTTTCTAGTATTCCAAGTGCGTCTGAATAGCCCACCACGGCATCTTGGCGGCCCATTAAAATGGTTGTTGGCTTGTCGAAATAAAGGCTTCTCAAAGTACCATCAAAAGAGAACGCATAGCCGTCTATCCTATATCTTGCCGCAAATTCATTATCTTTAGCCTTTATGCCGGGCTCTATATCTCTTTTGTGAGTTTCGTATATTTTTTGCGTTGCAACAACAGCTATTTGCAGGAATTCATCCGGAGCCGAAAAGTCGGCATCTGCATACAAGTTGTGATGTTCCGGCAATGTACGCTTGTTAAAATCTGGCTCGATTACAGGACAAAGTAAAAACGCGCCCGCAATTCTATTTTTGATTGTGTGCAACAGCCCTTGCGCCAAATAGCCGCCATATGACTGGCCAATTACCAAAAATGTGCCTTTCCCGACGACTTCATTAACGAAAGCCGTGATGGCATCCAGCATATCGTCAGCGTTTTTCAGCCAATCAGGAGCAGGGGTTTTGCCAAAGCCCGGCAAATCCGGATAAATGCGCTTATAGCCGTCAAGCTCGCTAAAAATTGGTTCTAGGCAGCCCTTCATCAGGCGATGGTCAACACCAAAGCCATGCAAGCATAAGACTGGAATCCCATCTCCAAACTGCTCGCAATGTATCGGTATGTTTTTAACATTCGGCATCATTCTGTCACCTCTTCTGCATAAAACAGCCCCCGCGCGAAAGCTTGTGCATCAAAGGGTTGTAGGTCGTCAATCTGTTCACCAACGCCTATGTAGCGTACAGGGATGCTCAATTCATTGGCAATGGCGATTACCATTCCGCCCTTGGCCGTGCCATCCAGTTTGGTCAACACAATGCCACTAATTTCGGCAATTTCTGTGAAGAGCTTGGCCTGCTGCAGTGCGTTTTGGCCAGTGGTAGCATCTAGCACCAAGAATGTTTCACGTTGGGCGGCGGGGTGTTCACGCTCAATTATTTTGGAAATTTTGCGCAGCTCTTCCATTAGGTTTTTCTTGTTATGCAGACGGCCGGCGGTGTCTACGATTAGCAAATCGGATCCCCTGGCCTTTGCGGCTGCACAAGCGTCATATACCACAGCTCCAGGATCAGAATTTTCTTGATGCTTGATTAGTGGAACATTAGCTCTATCGGCCCAAATCTGCAATTGGTCTATTGCTGCGGCACGAAAAGTATCTGCGGCGGCCAGCACTACCTTTTGGCCATCTGCCGTGTAATTTGCAGCCAACTTGCCGATGGTGGTGGTTTTGCCGACGCCGTTAACGCCAATGATAAGGATAATGGCGGGATATTGCATATCCAATGGGGCGGCAGCTCCCACAATCATATCGGAAATTACTTCAACCATTGCATCTTTCACACCTTCGGCAGAATCAATTTTATCAGATTTTACCTTTTGGCGCAATGCCTCAATGATTGCCACAGAGGTCTCTACGCCGCAATCTGCAAGTATCAGAGCCTCTTCCAGCTCTTCATACAGCTCTTCATCAATCTTCGTGAAGCTTTTTAGCACATTACCTACAGATTCAGCGAGATTTTGCCTGGTCTTGGTTAATCCTGCCGCTATTTTCTTGAAAAATCCTTTTTTTTCCTTTTCCATTGTGCTCCTCCTATGTTAAATTTATGTATAGGCCAATAATGCCAGTAATTAAGCTGATTATGATGCCGATGACCGCAGCAATGTCCTGCCCACGGTCGCCGGGAACGTGAATATCACGTATTCTATCGGGGTTATAAACTATTGCGACGGTCTGGCCCTCTTTGTATTTGGCAAAGAGACGGCTGCCTGGAGTTTGTGCAATATAGTCGTGGCCATCCACGCGGCATATTTGACCGTCGTGACGGACGAGTGGCGTGTGTGCCCGCCGTGCCGCTCGGAGATATACCTATTTTGCACTACCACCGCATCTACAGGTAATTCCATATTCGATGGCGCGCCGTCTGCGAATCAAACCGCGTACGATGCTGAAAGTGGCAAATACTCCGCCTACTATTAACAACAGAAAATATTCCACCACCAAGCACAAGCACAAGCACAAGCAGTGCCATTAAAATTCCGAAAAACGCTCCGGTAAACTGTGGGCGGTCTGGTGGGATGAATATTTTATCAGACCTTTGAAGTGCACCTGTCCGCCTACTTCGTATTTAAAAACAGGGTGGTACGAAACAACCACACCACACCCGCCCTGGATGGATGTTCGCTCATTTCTCACGACTACAGCATCGATTTGCTCTCCGCTTTTAAGAGCGATTCTCTGGCGTAACAGATTGCATATCATTAGTGTTATCAAAATGATTCCACCGATATTACCCCGTAACTCAAATACAGCTATTTTTTGCGACTATTTTCACGCCATGCTTCGTCAGCTCCTTCTTGTGTGCCTTTGGGCACACGGCGTCGTCGCTTCCTTGCCTGGCGCAAAAATATCTCGTAAAAAATTAGCTCTATTTAAGTTTCGGGGTAATAACAATCATGATGGAAAGTCCAAGTGTGATGGGTGGTATTAGCATTATTGCTTTCTCCTATTATAATGCACTATTCCGACAGTGATAGCCCATCCCGGCGCAAACGCTGTGATTGTAAAACCTACAAGGATGCGCCCTAAATCTCTAAAAAACATTCCGGAAGATTGCGGCGTTAGGTACCCCATTGCAATTCCTGCCGGAATGAGCAAGATTGCTGAAATATAGCACCAAATAAAGATTGTTCGCAACTTGTGCCTGTCATAAATCTTTTTGACTTTTTCATGCAGCGCCCAGCCAGCGGCGAATAGAATTCCAAAATAAATTCCTGCATAAATCAGTAGAACTTCCATGCAAAATCCCCCCTAAAGTTCTATCTTATTATGTATGCGATGTTTCATTTCTTCCACATGACTAATAAGGCCTACGGTCATATTTTCCTCATGCAGCTGCGCCAGCGCGTCCATCACATTGGTCAGACTATCGGAGTCCAACGCTCCAAAACCCTCATCTAAAAAGAAAAACGATAGGTCTGTTCGGCTTTTCATTTGAATTTTGGCAGATAGTGCGAGGGCCAGGCATAATGCGACCATGAAAGTCTCGCCGCCTGAAAGGCTGGCTGGGGGCCGCCGTGTACCACCGTTGAAATCATCGCGGATTATAAAATTGGTGTCTTCATCGTATTCTATAGCGTAGCGGCCGCCGGTCATGCGGGCCAGGCGGATGGTTGCTTCGTTTGTAATGTATTGAAGATGCCGCATCGCCAGGAATTTGATAAAGGCATTGCCGCGAAAGAGGTATGCAATCTCCTGAACGGAAGCATGGTGAACTTGAAGCTGTTTTTTCTGTGCTATCAGCTCGGAAACGGTCTCAAGGTCTGTGACCATTTTTGCTACATCCTGCGACAAAATCGCTGCTGCTTCACGTTTTTCGATTAATGCTGCATCTGTATGTATAAATTTCTCTTGGACAGCATGTGCAATTTCCGGGATTTTTTCGACACTATCTATACCATCCAAGATATTTGACAAATGATCTAGTGAATTTGCTATCTCGGATTTTTTCTGCTCATATTCCTTGATTTCGGCATCCAGCGTAGCTATTTGCGGATGCGGTAGGATTGCGGCCTCGGCGGCAAGAATGTCGGAAAAGCCGCTGGATTCCAGCTCTTTTGCGATAGCATTCTGTTGGGTATTATACATTGCATCAAGCCCTTGCACGCGCTCTGCCAGCGATGCCAGGGCTTTTTCGGTTTCAATATATTCGGCCTGGTATTTGGCTCTCAGGTCTTCGGATTCTTTTTCGGCCATGGTCAACTTCAATTTGCGGCTTTCGACCTCTGCCAATGCAAATTTTGCGGCCGAGGCATCGCCATATGCTGCCATAGAGACCCGCTTAGCCTCTATGGCCGTCGCCGTTTCTGTTCCTGCTGCAAGAGTGGTCTCTTGGATAGCCTCTATGCGTGATATTTCCAGCATTAAAGATTTTTGTTCCGCTGCTACTATGTCTGATTCGGCTCGCAGCGCAGTTTCCTGTTCGTCCAGGGTGGCACGTTCAGCATTCTTTGCAAATGCATCATCCAATGCGGTAGCGAAGTTATCTACATCAAAGGATTGCTGATATTCTACCAACTTGGCAGCGAGATAAGTCCTATCTTGCGTCAGTTTTTCAAGCGTATGAACTGTATTTTCCTGTATGGCGCGGATGCGGCCCAACTGTGCTGCAATACCCTCAAAATCCTCGGAAAGCTGTTCGGTGGAAGTGGCTAAATGATTGGCAGGATTTGGATGATGTAAGGAGCCGCAAACAGGGCAGGGCACACCATCATACAGATGCTGGGCAAGCAAAATTGCAGCATCATTTTGACTTTTTACGAATAACTCCGAAAGCATCTGCTCCTTCGCGCCCAATTCCTGTAAAGAATCCTTGGCAAGTCTGGTATCATCATCATTTTTGTGTAACTCTTTTTCGACACTTGCAGCATCAATTAGGGTTTTTAATATCTCTGGGCTCACATCCGTGATGGACTTTCTGCGCTCAATATCATTTAATTTATCCTTAATTTTTGCTGCTCTGATACTTATTTCTTTCTCTTTATTCTTTATTTCTTTTAAATTTCCATCTTCCATCTTCCATTTGTGTCGTAGTTCGAACAAGTCCTTTTCGGCTGCTTCAATCTCTGTGAGTCGCTCCAAATGCGCGTTCAACTCCTGCTCCTTTTTTAGCAACGCTGGGAAATCTATTTCCATGGCCTTTCGTGCAGCTTGATACTCCTTGTCGCATTGCATGGCCTTCTCTTGTGTAGCCTTAGCCAGCCGCTGTGTCAGTTCTAGGCCTTCCACAGCTTGCGCATACTGTGTTGCCAGTGACTTTAGGTTATCCAGAGGTAGCCGCAATGCTTCGGCCCTTTTTGCATCATCCAGCAATTTAGTTGTTGCCTTGATTTCTGATGAGCGTGATGCATGGGCCAGCTGTTGATTTTGAGTCGTCAAATAACGGGTATATGCGGCATCCAATTCTCTATATTTTTCCCGCTCGACGAAAATCAATTCTCTTTCGTCTGCCAGGCAAATGATTTCTTTAGAGATATCATCGAGTTGATTCTGTTTTAGTTCAAGGACTTCGGAAGAAATTTCGCCATAGAACGATATTTTTAATTCGCAAGTCTCAACTGCGGTCTTGGCGCGGTTTTCAAAGGCATTTACGCGTGTTTTCAAGCTCTCGCCAAATTTTTCTAGGTCAAAAAGTCGCTCCAACATCTTGCTGCGGTCTCTGGATTTCAGAAACATAAATTCGTTAAACTTGCCCTGTGGTAAAAAAACCGAACGTGTGAAATCTTCGTAACTAAGGCTCACAACTGCGATGATGGCGGCGTTCACCTCGCCTTCTTTACGGTCAGCCAAAATGTCGCCATCAACTAGACGGAATAGACATTTACTGACATTTGCGCCGTCCTTAGTATTTCGTTTATAAGCCCTGTGTATCTCAAATTGCTGCTTTTCTCCATTGCTTCCGGCAGTCTCGAAAGTGAACTCCACTTGAGCTGTATCGGAAGCATTATTTATGAAGTATGAATGAGTATTTTTATCATGACGCGGGATTTTGCCATATAATGCCAGCGTAATGGCATCAAGAATGGTAGACTTTCCACTGCCTGTAGGTCCAAAAATGCCGAAAATACCATCTTTGGCCAGGCTTTCAAAGTCTATGTAAAACTCCTCTTCATATGAATTTATACCGCGAAATTTTAAAGAGATAGGCTTCATTATGCTTCCTCAAATGATTCTGTTAGTATAGCGTCAAATATTGACACTATTTGTGGACTGGGTGCTGCACCTTTGCTTTTGACATAGAAGTTTGCAAACTCTTCGCGCGGCTCAAGCACCTGTGGTTCGGTTGCGCTGAATTCTGCTGTTTCCACCTTATCTGCTGATAGTTCGATGGACACAATATCTGTTGCTAGCCTCCGCATCTCTTTAATGTCATATGCACTAATAGTGGACTCGTCTGTAATTACGATGTATTTGTATGCATTTGATGGAATTTTGCAATGCTCTATGGCATCGGCCGCAGTCGATACACTCCAAATCTCGATAGGTTTAGGGCAGTCCAGAAATACCTTTTTGACCATAGCGGTGCCACCTGGTGAAATATCCACAATGTTTACATATTTTGCCTGGCCACGCTCAGAAAGACTGTAGGGCAGGGGAGAGCCGCTGTAATGCGCCAGATGGCTGCTATATGGGCCGCATTTGATTTTTTGGCCGCGGTGCAAGTGGCCCATCGCGATGTAGTCGGCGGAAGGCATGTCGGCGGGTCGCACAGCAAATACGCCGCCCAGTTGGATGTCGCGTTCCAAACCCTTGCTTATGTCGCCACCAGCTATATGGAAGTGTCCGACTGCTATATTTGCGGTATCTTCACGGAATTGAGTCACAGATTTTGCGAAGAGCTCTCCAATCTTGGCAGAATACTCCTTTTGCATAGATGCTTCGTCCGATGTTGAAAAAATGGTCTCATTAAGCCGTTTTTCACTTACAAAGGGCATGGCGGCTATTATAGCCGGCTGCCCCTTTGCAATTATTTCAACACAGTCCGGCTGCGTAAAAATATGTACTCCGAGCTCTTTGGCAATGGGCACAATGGCTCCAAGCCGCTCCGCACTGTCGTGATTGCCTGCTACGGCCACCACGGGTACCTGCATATCACATAGTCGTGCCATGGTCGAATAAAAAAGCGCCTCGGCTGCAGCAGGTGGATTTGAAGAATCGTATATGTCGCCGGCGATAACAACCAGCTCTATGCCGTGTTCGTACACAATGCGGCACAGCTGCTCAAGAAAGATTGCCTGCTCTGCCACGCGGCTGTAACTGCCTAAATATGCTCCCAAATGCCAGTCTGCGGTATGCAAAATCTTCATTGTTCTTCCTCGTCAGTGAAAAACCGCCCATTAAAGGACGGTTGATTGTAAGTTGGTATTAATCCGATACAAGCACCGTCGATGTTGGGCCATTCCACACGATATTCCAATTTGCCATAATATCTCTGCCCAGCAAAACACCATAATTTTGCGGCCCCATATCTGTTGCTGAGCCGTTATAGGGCAAGTTACTGTCGCTTACATTCAGCGTATAGTCCCGCAAGCCCGTGTTAGGAAAGGAAATATTAACCAGGTATTTTTTGGCAGTGGCTGAACCCTGCGCCGTCTGCATTATTCCAACTTCAACCGGTACAAGCTCCAGTTCTCTAACAATTTTTTCGTCGATACAAGTAACGGATGCACCGGTATCGAAATGTGCAATTACCATGATACTCTTGGGTTGAGGGGCGCCGCTGTCGGGTGTATTAGCAACAATTACCGGTATGTTAAACCCATATGTGCACAAATTGTGTGGGCCGGTATTCATGGATAGGTTTGTGCCCACAGTTGGTGGCGGGTCAATATTTACATCAATATTAATATGGAAAAAGTGTGCCATATTTTAACAACTCCTTTGAAATATTATATAAGCAACATCGCATCGCCAAAGCTGAAAAACCGATACTTCTCAGCTATAGCCGCTGCATATGCGGCCATAATATATTCTCGGCTGGAGAAAGCTGAAACCAGCATTACCAGTGTAGATTCTGGAAGGTGGAAGTTGGTAATTAGACCATCCACGGCTTTGAAGACATGGCCTGGATAGATAAAAATACCTGTATAGCCGCTGCTTGGCACTAGTGTACCATCAGCATCTACGCAGGATTCCAGTGTGCGCACACTGGTGGTGCCCACTGCAATGATGCGGCCGCCATTTGCACGAGCATTGTTGATAATTTCGGCTTGGCCTGGCTCCAGAACGTAAAATTCGGAATGCATCTCATGGTCCTGGATATTATCGGTTTTGACGGGACGGAAGGTGCCAAGGCCCACATGTAGCGTCACATGAGCAATAGATACGCCTTTCGCGCGTATTTTCATCAACAGCTCTTCGGTGAAATGCAAGCCTGCCGTGGGGGCTGCCGCAGACCCGGCTTCCTGGGCATACACGGTCTGGTAGCGGTTAGTGTCATCAAGTTTTTGTGTAATATATGGTGGCAGGGGCATTTCGCCTAGCTTGTCCAAAATATTCTCGAAAATACCATGGGATTCGTCGTATTCAAATTTTACCAGACGATTGCCGCCGTCAACGATATCAAGCACTTCTGCGTGGAGAATATCTCCAAATATGGCCTTATGGCCGACCTTGGCCCATTTACCAGGATTTACTAGCACTTCCCAGATATTGCCACCTTTGTCATTTAGCAGCAGAAATTCAATCTCACCATTACTATCAGCTCTGCGACCCATTAGCCGTGCGGGAATTACCTTGGTATTATTTATTACCAAGCAGTCTTCGGGATTTAGTATATCCAAGATGTCGCTAAAATGTCCATGCGCCACATCGCCGCTTTGTCTATCCAGTGTCAATAAGCGCGATGCTGAGCGGTCATCTAGCGGTGTTTGTGCGATGAGTTCTTTCGGCAATTCATAAAAAAAGTCTTTTTTTGTCAAATTTGTCATTGGATTACAACTCCTGTATAGTAATGCATTAGAATTTGTCTAAAATCGAACCCAGCCTGCGCCATGCCATGTGCCCCATGTTGCGACATGCCTACACCGTGACCCCAACCGCGCCCAGTCAGCTCTATGGTATCGCCGGTGCTGGAGATGCTAGAGACAACTGCATTGCCAATTTGTGGCCTATCTGGTTGAGGGGGTTGATTTGGCTGTGCACCTGGCGTTGTTGTGGATGCAGTTTGTAGATTTACAACGCGTCCTGCAGCCTGAACTGATATGCTACCCTGACCAAGGCTGGCTTGTCCATGCTGACCCTGCACTTGCAGGCCTTGCAATGTTACGTCGGACATCGCTTGGGAATTCACCGCATATGCTCTAATGCCCGGCGGAGCCTGCGGTGCTTCTGGCGCCGCTGCACCTTGCGCTGAACTGCCTTGCGGTGCAGCAGGCATGCCGCGGGCCACTGAGCCGCCTGCTATAGTGAAATTGCGACTATACAGCGCGGGCGAGAAAACCCGGCGTATGCTTTCGCCACGTATAACATGACTGCCTGATGTACCAGTAATTGTAAGTTCTTGTACGCGGCCATTTGTGGACATGCCCAGATGTATACCTGTGGCGGTGCCAATATTTGCGTTATTTGTGCTTAAAATACTGTTAAGTTGTGCCAGGGTGACGGTACGTGTCCACTCTCTGCCGGTGGTCTCGTGGGTATCGGCCACGGCCCGTAAATAGGGCACTGCAGAAACCCAAACGTTTTCGCTATTGTCTGTAAACCCACCCGAAGACGAGAAATACACAGCCTCAATGGGGTCGCCGTTATGCCAAATCATGATACCACGCGTAGCATTAACGGCAGCTGTTGTATTTGGGCTTTCGTTATCTACACCAGGATATACCTGTGAAAATGTGGTGTCGCAAAGGTCATATCCCCTATGAGCTAAAGAACCTAGTCTAAATATCGCATATGTACGTGCTGCAACGGCCTGTGCTTTTAAAGCTTCCGGGTGCCATCCCGCGGGCATTTCTGCGGGAACCACTGACCATAGATATTCTTCAATGTCAATGACATTTACAGCGGTTAGGCCACTACCGCCAAAGCGTCCGAGTTCGATTACTCCGCGGTATTGACGAGCGCCCAGCGATGTAATGCCCTGAACGTCTTGAAATTGTAAATTTGCACTCATATTTTCGGAAACAAGCACCGTCTGGCCACCTGCTGATAGCAATATGCGGTTTGCGGACGGGAATACTACATCGCCCGGGGTGCCGTCCAATGGTGGCAACAATAGTCCCCAAGAGCCATTGTCTAAAAACACAGGCACAGCACCTGTGTGGGCCGCGGCCGCGGCTTGTGCCTGGGTTAGGTCTGGAAAAGTTTGGTGTGAGCGTATGTAATATGAACTATCCGGACGTGCAACAAAACCACCGGAGCTTGAAAGTGTGCCCGATGACTGAAATTGGCCGTTTATAACCTGTCCGATGGAGATATTGGTAGAAGGAATTGTGATTTGTGCTTGGTTGTGGAAATTGCTTTCCAGGCCAATGCGTATAATATGCGTGGCCTGACCGGCCTGCAATTGCCAACTGTGCAAACCAAAAAGAAATGTACAAAAAAGCAGGACCAGTGCAATTTTTGGTAGGCAGAGCGAGCATGGTCTACGCATCTTCTGCGACTCCTTTTGCGGTTTGTTGGTTAGATTGTAATCTGCGCTCTATTTGCAAATCTTCGTGTACTTCCTGGGAAAAGTCGCGCAAATAAGCTTCCATGGAGTCTATTTTATCGTTAATTTCTCTGAAATCCTCATCATCGATTACGCGCAAATATTTTGAGATTACAGCGTTGTAATCCTGTACAAAATTGGCCATCATTTGCTTTTGAGAAGATATGGAAAGCGAGACATCTTCCAGCTGCTTTGCCACATTCTCTCTAATGGTGCGGCCCTGGTTTTTAGCATTTTGAACAATGCCGTCTGCCGCTGCTTGCGCGCTAATTATCGCCTGATTGATTGTGGCATCCCTGTCTTTATAGTAACTTAACTGGGCTTCCAGCTCGCGTATATAATGCTCGACCTCTGCGGGGTCATAGCCACCTTTTCTGACATGATTAAATCTTCCCGACATCAGAATTCCTCCTAAAAGTATATTTGCAGTTCTATTTTAACATTTCTTGGCACTATTTGCAAGAAAAAATCATTGGAGCTTTCAAAGAAGTCTATTCATCTGCTACAAATCCAAATTCTATATTTATGATGATATTGCAATCAGGATAAAATTCGCGTATGTTCCGCTTTATATCAGCCACTATGCTATCGCTTTGGGCCGCTTGTGTACCGTGAGGTAGTTCTAATTCAAAAATAAGCAGCCTGCCCGGAGTTCTCTCTACAAATCTGAACTCATGTGCATCGGCTTTGGACATGTTTTTGGCCAAAAAGTTCTGTGTAATGGCTTTTATGTCGTTTAACTGCTCGTTATCTGTGTCAACCGGATCCAAGTGTATAGTCAAAGCTATTCCTAGCTTCTCCTGCACAGCGGCTTCTGCCGCATCTATTGATGCATGAGCATCAATAATTGATGCGGTCATTGGCATTTCTGCGTGTATGGTAGCTACGTTGCGCATGGGACCATAGTTATGGACCATAAGATCGTGGGTGCCAATTATGCCGTCTTGGTCCATTACAATGGCTTTGATTGCATCGGCAGTCTGCTTGTCCACAGGTTTGCCAAGTATATTGCCAAAAATTTCCTTTGTAGCGGAAATTCCTGTATGCAAAAGCACACCGGAAATCAATATTCCCACGTATCCATCAATATTTATGCCAAATTGTGCGGCGGTGACAAGTGACGCAATGGTAGCGATATTTATAAAGCAGTCGTTTCGGCTGTCCTTGGCAATCATCATCAATACATCACTGTCGATTTTGCGGGCCAATCTTCGATTGTAAAAATACATCCATAGCTTGACAAAAAATCCTGCAATAAGTAGACCGATAGCCAGAACACCTGCGTCTATATCAGGCGGGCTGATAATATTTGCAATGGAACTGCGGATAAACTCTACACCCAAAAGGATGATGGACATGGCAATGACCAGCCCCACAATATCCTCTATGCGACCATGGCCAAAAGGATGCTCCTTGTCTGCGGGTTTGCCGGCCAGACGAAAGCCCACTAGTGTGATTACGGAATTTGCGGCGTCGGATAGATTGTTTACAGCATCGGCAATAACGCTGATGCTGCCACTGAAAATGCCGATGAGCAGCTTCATTGCAAAGAGACAAAAATTCAATATAATGCCTATGACACCAGAACGGCGGCCATAGGCTTCGCGCTTTGTTAGGTTGGATTGCGTCAAAGCGGTGCACCTCCTTGTGCGTTGACATATAAGTATAGCACATTCTGCGCATGCAGTCAAGGTGCAAAGGGGCGGCTCATAACATATACTGCCACACGGAGGTGTATTGATATGACTATAGAATTTGCGATAATATCTATAATTGCTGCAACATTACTGATGATATTGTCCATGTCTATACGTGCCAAAAATCGTGCTAACACGCAGTATCATATCATCAGCTTTTGTTATGAAGAAGATTGCTGGCGAGTTGTTATACGTATGGCACGGTTTTGGTGGATATTGTATACGCAGGTAAAGGCTGTATCATCAGATCAAATGTCTTTTCGGCCGCAGGCTGCGTATACCTTGCGGAAAAATGGACGAGTGATTATTGCATTGCCAAATTTTTGGGCGGATAATGTGGGTGTGAGTGTATGCAAAGTCTCTAAAGATGATACACTGACAATGCAGGTTGAGATTGCATTTAAGAATGTGGCTATGGCGCGGGCTTTTGTGGAGACGCTGTCGAAACAGGGTTATCATACCAAAATTAGGCATAATATGGTAACCTTCGAAGCACTATCGCCCAAAAACCATAACTGTGACAATTAATGACGCAATGACACTGACGATATTGGCCAAAATTGCGCCGGATAACGTGTAGCGCGTTTTTGTGATGCCGATATGTAAGAAATATACACTGAAAGTATAAAATACCGTTTCTGTAGATGACATCATTACGGATACAAAGCGGCCTATAAAGCTATCCGGGCCATATGTAGCATATACATCTAGCTGTAAGCCTGTGGCAGCTGATGATGATACAAGTCGCATTAGTGTAAGCGGTAGAGCCTCTTCCGGAAAACCTATGAGACGTGTGACGGGCGCCATGAAGGTGGCTAATATGTCTAGGACGCCCGAGGCTCGGAGCACGCCTACGGCAACCATCAGGCCAACTAGTGTGGGCAGGATGTTGGCTGTTATTTTCATACCTTCCATCGCGCCCTCTAAAAAACTGTCGTATACATTACTCTTTTTTAGTAGACCGTAACCTATGATGGCGACTATGGTTAGCGGTATCATCAAATCTGATATTAGAAGTATGATATTCATTTACCAAACACCCGCCGCTCCATAAATTTTGTATATGTTACCGCGAAGATGGTTGATATTAGCGTGGCTAGAAGGCCAGGGCCGATGATTTCGGATGGGCTGGCAGAATCGTATTGGGCGCGGTAGGCCAGCACACTAATGGTTACTATCTGCAAACTTGACATATTTACAATCATAAACATGCACATTTCTCTTGATGCGGTTTTTTCATCAGGATTGATTTTTTGCAGCTCTTCCATGGCCTTTAGGCCAGCTGGTGTGGCGGCCCAACCCAAACCCAGTACATTTGCAATGAGATTGGTGGAAATATATGACAAAGCACGACTGCCGGGCGCTAAACCTGGAAACAAAAACCGCAGCAAAGGACCCATTTTCTCGGAAATGGCGGCTATCATGCCTGAATTTTCGGCCACGCGCATAAGGCCGGTCCACATGGCCATTATACCTAGCATGGTGATGGCTACCGTCACAGCCTCTGTGGCAGAATCCAGCGCGGCGGGCGTTATGGCATCTAGGTTACCGGTTAATATACTAACGACAATACCAATCAATATCATTGCTGCCCAAAGATAATTAAGCATGGCTTGACCTCCAGATACTTTGTATAAGCCTATGCTCGACCATGTTTTTCGATGAGTGATATATTTGCTATTGACAAAATATGTCAATTTGCGTGTTTTTTTACAATTTTGTTACAGGGCTTGACAAAAATTTCAAAAAATTATATACTATTTCCAGATTAAGAAAAAACTGCAAACACATCAAAAAAATTCTAGGAGGAAACGAAATGAAATCGACAGGAATCGTGAGGAAAGTTGACGAGCTTGGCCGCATTGTGCTGCCTATAGAACTAAGGAAGGTTCTACATATCGAGGTGCGCGATGCCCTTGAAATCTTCGTTGACGAAGGTAAAATCATTTTGAAAAAGTACGAGCCCTCTGACATTTTCACAGGTAGCATGGAAGACCTGATTGAATATAAGGGCAAAAAAGTCTCTAAGCAGTCTATTGTCGAAATGGCAAAGCAAATTGGCTTGAATTAAGTGGGAAACATAAAAAAATCAGCTACCATAGGAGATGGTAGCTGATTTTTGTTCGCAGAGAAATTTAAACATTGAAACGAAAAAGGATAACATCGCCTTCCTGCACAATATATTCTTTGCCTTCCAGTCGTGTCAGGCCAGCGTCTTTGCAGGCATTGTAGTCGCCTTTTTCTACTAGGTCATTATATCCCACGATCTCAGCACGTATAAAGCCTCGCTGTATATCGCTGTGGATTTTGCCTGCGGCTACGGCGGCTTTGGTGCCTATGGGGATGGTCCAGGCACGCACCTCAGTGGGGCCACCAGTAAGAAAAGACATCAGGTTCAAGGCACGGTATCCTGCTTCTGTCACCTTATCCAGACCGCTATTTGCTATGCCAAGTTCTGATAAAAATTCCCTTTTCTGGTCATCATCCAAGCCTACCAGTTCTTCTTCGACCTTGGCGGCCACGATGAAAGTTTCTATACTATCGCATGACAAAGCGGCCTGCATAGCGGCAGTGTGGGCATTGCCATCAACATCTGCTTCGTCTACGTTGGCCACGAATATCATTGGCTTATTGGTCAAAAGGCCAAGATGCACAAACATTTGGCGCTCGTGTTCTTCGGCATCAAGGTCTATGGCCGTTTTTTCATCTTCAAGATGCGCAAGCAGACGCTCCAACACATCTAACTCTTCCCGGCCGCCCTTGCCGCTTTTGTTCTCTTTTTTAACTTTATCTATCCTTTTTGTAACGGTCTCCATATCGGCAAAAATCAGCTCTAGCCGTATGGTTTCCATATCGCGTACGGGGTCAATATTACCGTCCACATGTGGGATATTTTCATCGTCAAAACAGCGCACAACCTGCACCAGACCATCCATTTCGCGTATATGCGAAAGGAATTTATTGCCCATGCCGCCACCGCTGCTACTGCCGCGCACTAGACCCGCAATATCTACAAATTCGATGGTTGCGGGGGTTATTTTTTTTGCATTGTAAATTTCTTGCAGCACGGTTAGTCTGGCATCGCCTACAGGTACAATGCCCACATTTTTGTCCACGGTGGAGAATGGATAGTTGCCTGCGGCGGCTTCGCTGCTTGTCAATGCATTAAAAAGTGTGCTCTTGCCAGAATTTGGCAGACCCACCATGCCTAGCCTCATAGCCCCACCTCGCTATGCCGACATACTATCTCATAGTTAGTCATCATTTCTATTACCTACCAAATATCCAATTGCAAACCATTTCACGCATGAAAGCAAGAAAAATGCTAATGCTACCGCCGCAATTTTGTGCTTGTTTCTTTTTAGTCTTACAATTTGCCCTTGTGGGCTTAAAGCCGCCTCTTTTGCGGCTACTCTGTGGTGTCTTCGTGCAGATGTGTGCATAGTTTTCCTCCTTGGTAAAATCTTTTCTACTAATATAACATATTTTTTCGAAGAATAAAAGCAAAAAAGGTGATAAAATGAAAAAAAGCTTTTTGCTAATATTTTTGATATTTTTGCTAGCAGCCTGCGGAAATGTTGCAGAATTTGAGGCTGAGCTGCAATCGGCAGATGATATAGCAAGGGACATAGCCAACTATCTAGCAGGCTTTGGTGAAATTGACGACTGTAATGTGCAAATTGACGGCGCAGTCGCTGTGATTGGTCTTGATTTGGCGTGCGAAATGGCCGATATGGAGTTAATTGCACTAAAAAAGCGCATTGCAGCTGAGGTAAAGTCGCGAAATGTCTCTATCAAGCGCGTAGCTGTCAACACCGCCCCGGATATGCTGGAGCGCGTCCAGGGCGAGAATGTTGATGGACCAAATGACAACAAAAATGATAGTGAAGAGATATTTGTAAACGTTGCTCCCACTATCTAAAAGAAAAATCTGGCTTCCCAGCTAATTTCTATTTCTACATCAGTGGCATTATCAAAATCCAGGCGTAGCCTAATATTGCCCGGTCCTAGTCCGGCTGTAGAGATAAAGCCATCCATGCCATCTGAAAGGTCAATGATAGTTTCGTTGCTGCCTTGAGTTATGGTCAGCGTTGCATTTCCGCTGCCAATTGAGGCGCGCACGAAAAAGAAATCAAGGTTTTGCTGGTTAAATCTGGCATCGCGCCTTATGTTGCCGTTGGCCTGTCCAATGGAGAGTGTCCAGGATTCATCCAGGCTGTCGTTAACTAGCGTGCCGGATGTTGTCCATGAAGCAACTGTCGAATTGCCGCCACAAGCGACCAAACCCATGACAAGGACTGTCAAAATGCTAATCATTGCTATCGTTCTTTTCATTTTCAATATCCTCCCAAAAATCAAAATCCCATGTTATTACGATATCTGCATCCCGTGCAAGATTGAATCGCAGTTGCATATTTATCCGGCCGGGAACAAGGTCCAACACATCGATAAGATAGCCTTCAAATCCGCCGGAAAGGTCAATGGAGAGTTTGTTCTCGTCAAGTATATTTCCGGCATCATCGGTTATGCGTCCGTCGATAATCTGAAAGAACATCAACGTTATTTCGCCAGAGCTGTTTGAACTGAGCACATGCAAGGTATCCAAATTATCTTCATTGAGATATAGTGAGGTAATGCGGCTATGGCCACTTGTTCCGCCACCACTCTCAATATTTGAATATGAATAAAAACCAGGTCTACTAACCTGTACCGGCCAATTTATTGGCGGCAAAGGTTCGGACACACAACCGGTCAACACAACCAAAAGTGCTGCAAGTGCATATGCAAACGCAATTAATCTCTTCATTGAAATCTACCTTCACGGCTGTTTGCCAATATATGCTAAAATACCACCGTCCACATACAAAATGTGGCCATTTATGAAATTGGATGCATCAGAAGCCAAGAAAACAGCCGGGCCTTGCAAATCTTCTGGCGTACCCCAGCGAGCTGAAGGTGTTTTGTCCAAGACAAACTGGTCGAAAGGGTGGCGGCTGCCATCAGGCTGAATCTCGCGCAGTGGCGCGGTTTGCGGCGTGGCAATGTAGCCCGGGCCGATGCCATTGCACTGGATATTTGCATGGCCAAATTCGGCACAAATATTCTTGGTCAGCATTTTTAGGCCGCCCTTGGCCGCCGCATAACCTGATACGGTTTCGCGGCCCAGCTCACTCATCAAGCCGCAAATGTTAATAATCTTGCCATGACCTTTCTCCAGCATGCCCGGTATGAAAGCCTTGGATACGATGAATGGGCCGTTAAGGTCAATATCGATGACGGTGCGGAAATCCGCGGCGGACATTTTCAACATGGGTATGCGCTTTATGATACCTGCATTATTGACTACGATATCCACAATACCCACGTCTTCGCGAATTTTTGCGGCATATTCATTCACCTGGTCCTCATTGGTAACATCAAAAACGTAACCATGGGCCGCAATGCCTGCTGACCTGTAGTTTTCCAAGCCAATTTCTACCAATTCTTGATTTATATCGTTGAAGACGATGATTGCCCCTGCTTTTGACAAAGCCTGTGCTATCGCAAAGCCGATTCCATATGTTGCGCCCGTTACCAGCGCTATTTTGCCGTATAGGCGAAAACTCTTCATGTCAAACATTGCTAATTCCTCCTTGAAATCTGTGCTATAGAATTACACCATCCTTGAAAATTGAGATTTCGCGATAATCATTGATTTCATTTTGTGTTTGAATTTCACCGCTGGCTACGGCGATGATATAATTGAAAAATTTTTGTGAAAGGCTGTCCATATCTTTGCCTTCCAGCAAGGTTCCTGCGTTAAAATCAATCCAAGTGGGCTTATGATGCGCCAGCTGGGAATTGCTGGAGATTTTGACTGTGGGGATTGGTGCGCCCAGTGGCGTGCCGCGGCCTGTAGTAAACAGTACCATATGAGCACCTGCGGCCATTAGGTTAGTTACGGCCACAATATCGTTGCCAGGACCTTGAAGCAGGTTTAAACCGCGCTTACGCACGGTTTCGCCGTAGTCCAATACATCTACGACCTGGCTGGTGCCACCTTTTTGCGTACAACCCAGTGATTTGTCTTCCAGTGTAGAAATGCCACCATCTTTGTTGCCGGGTGACGGATTTTCGTATATTTCCTGGTCGTGTTTAATGAAATATCCCTTAAAATCATTGATAAGTTTGACTGTTTTGTCAAAAGCCGCGATGTTTTTGCAGCGATTCATCAATATGGTCTCTGCTCCAAACATTTCTGGAACTTCCGTGAGTATTGATGTGCCGCCATAGGCGATAATATCGTCTGAAAGTTGTCCTACAAGAGGGTTTGCTGTAATACCGGAAAAACCATCAGAGCCGCCGCATTTTAAGCCAATAACAAGATTGCTGATGCAAACATCCTGGCGCGTGAACTTTTCAGCATATTGTATGAGCTCTTCGACCAGAGCAACGCCAACATTGACTTCATCGTCCACATCCTGTGCATTAAGAAATTTTACACGATTTTCATCCCATTCACCTAACGCCTGCTGGAATTCTGGGATATTGTTGTTTTCGCAGCCAAGACCAAGAACCAGCACGCCAGCAGCATTTGGATGATTTACCATATTTTTTAAGATAGTTTGGGTAAAGCCGTGGTCGTCGCCCAGCTGAGAGCAGCCCCAAGGATGCACGAATGTGTAAATGCCGTCTACACGGCCATTATTGCGTCTTTCGGCCTGATTAACAATTCTTTCGGCAATCTTGTTTACGCAGCCCACTGTATTGATAATCCAAATTTCATTGCGTATGCCAACGAGGCCATCAGAGCGGACATAGCCTGGAAAAGTGCCCTGTTTGCGGGGAAGAACAGCCACAGGCTCTGGACAATAATCATACTCTAAAAGACCATGCAGATTTGTGCGCAGATTATGCGTATGTACATGGCGACCGGGCGCGATATCAATAGTTGCGTGGCCGATAGGGTACCCATATTTTATGATGTCTTGGTTGGTGGTAATGGCGCGCATGGTCATTTTGTGGCCGCGCGGGATGTCATCTATTGTGGCTATCCCGAAAATATCCGTACCTTTTGGCACATCGTGCAGCATTACAGCAACATTATCTGCGGAGTTGATAATTACGGCGTTTTCAGACATTTGCATATGAATCAGTCCTTTGCAATAATCAGCTTAATTTCGGCTTCGATGCCGTTTTGTTTAATTCCATAGTCGTTTTGCTCAATGCCTTGGAGATAGTCTGCAATCCGGTTAGTTAGGCCATCAATTTCATGAAGATTGCAGCCCCATAAATCTGAATTGGATAGCACACCTTGGGCAACATGATATAGGTCGTACATATCTCCGCCGTAGTCTGTCCAAATCTGTTTGAAAAATGCGACTATATCGGCATCATCAGGTACATCATGACCTTCGCCTTGGTAGAATTTAATCAGCGCAGCCAGCGAAAAAGCTAGCGCAGGTGGGATTTCACCCATACGCTTATGATATTCCAAAAGTGAAGGCAACACGCGTACGCGATATTTTGATACGGAATTCAAAGCGATGGACATTAAGTAGTGATGAATATATGGATTAGCAAATCTGTCGAAAACGGAATTCGCGAAGCTCTCTAGGTCATCTCGCTCCAAATCAAGCGTAGGGATAATTTCATTAAATATTCCCCTTTGTAAATATTGCACAAAAATATCATTGGCCATCATCTCTCCAACGGTGTTCTTTCCTGCTAGATGTGCCGCAAGCACGCTCATAGTATGTGCTCCGTTTAAAATGCGAACTTTGCGCTGTTTGTACGGCGTGGCATCTGTGGTCCAAATAACATTTAGGCCTGCTTTATGGAAAGGTATTTCCTCGGAAATGGTTTTCAGTACAGCTTCCTCGGCCTCGATAGCAAAAAAATGGAAAATTTCGGCTGCAACCATCAGGTTATCCTCATATCCCAATTTGTGCTCCAGAGCGTTAACTTCATCCTTTGGATACCCTGTAACAATCCTATCCACAAGCGTATTCGTGAAGTGATTGGCGGTTTTAACCCAGCCCATAAAGCTTGGCTCTAACTGCCATTCCGCAGCATAGCGTAGCACAAGCTCTTTCAGCATTGCACCGTTATTGTCAATTAGCTCACAGGGTATGAAAACCAGACCTTTTGTTACATCGCCGTTAAAATGTAGATATCTCTTGTAAAGCAGCGCACAAATTTTGGCCGGAAAGCTTGCCTGTGGCTTATCATCCAACTTTTCGCCGTCTTTGTATGTAATTCCTGCTTCGGTTGTGTTGGACACGACAAAGCGCAAATCAGGATTATTAGAAGCTTCGATGTATTTGTCAAAATCTGTATATGGATTTATGCAAGAATTGATGCAAGTGATAAGCCGCTTGCGCACGACTTCGCGGCCATCTTCTATACCACGCAAAACCACAGTATACAAGCCATCTTGCGCATTTATCATATCTGTCATGCCTGTTACGATGGGCTGCACCAGCGTGACAGAGCCACCAAAAAGCCCCTCGCCATTTAATACATCAATCATATAATCCACAAAGGCGCGCAAAAAGTTGCCTTCGCCGAATTGTAGAACTTTAACTGGGAAATTTTGATGAGGAGATAATTCTATTTCGTTATCTAAATGTAAATTATCGAGCAGTTTTTTGTTTAATTTGACCACAATCGTGCCTCCAAACCTTGATTAAATAAACAAGATATACATATTGTACCAGTTTTTCTATAGAAAGTCAACTATTTAATTATGCATAAAAAAAGCCTTGACACAAGGCAAGGTTTGTAGTAGAATATATCGGATTGGAGGTGAGATTTTGGCAAACACAAAATCGGCGAAAAAGCGCATCAAAGTTACGATGAAAAAGGCTTTGCGCAACAGAATTATCAAATCACGCACAAAAACCGCCATTAAAAAGGTGGTAGCGGCCTGCACAGCAAATGATGCAACAGCCGCAAATGCGGCCCTAAGAGGTGCCGTTAAAACAATTGACAAAGCCGCCTCTAAAGGTGTGTTTCATAAAAACAATGCGGCCAGAAAGAAAGGCAAGTTGGCGCGTATGGTTAATAGAATTTCTGCGTGAGGTGCGTTGCATGTATGATGCACTGCAGAAGAGGTCAATAAGACTTAAGGCGGCAGGCGTTCTTGCCGCCGCTTTTATTGTTATACTTTCGGCATGTGGAACAAACTGGGAACCCATTTTTGTGGGCGTGGATGCTGTAACGGCAGGACAAATACAGGTTGTGCTGAACGATGCGGATATTTCAAGCCGTATAGATGTAACTGAAGGTGTGGTTTTGGTGCCCTTACATCAAGCAGACCAAGCCATTACTGCGGTTCACATGTCTAGCAGTTTATGGAATCCTGCATATACTTTTCAGGATGCAATAGGAACCATGAGTGCAGCTCCGCCCCAAACTCAAGAGATGCTTTTGCGTTGGATGCGTGCATACGAAATGGCACAGACGCTTATGCTGATTGGCTTTATTGATACAGCTTCGATACAGCTTAATGCGCTTGATGCTACGGTAATGGTTAATGTTACCGGTTCGCGTACACTAACGCCGGAAGATGGCGAGGTTATAGCACTGATGGTATCACGGATGGTTAATGATTTGCCTTATGAAAATGTGACGGTAATTGATGAAAATTTTAATGTGCTGTGGGGCAATACGAATCAATAAGGTATATTCGCGAATATTAGAGGCATGGTGAAGGCCGTGGCCTCTTTTATTTGCAGTTTTTTACAGGCATTTTTTACATCAACCAAGTCCAAATTATAGATATAGGACAGCTGAGAAGCTGTATATGTAGGCGGCGAGCCAATTTCCACCTCTTTGGCGTATAGGCGGCAAATGCGACTAGAACCGGACGACATTATAATGAAAAAAGTTCTTTTGTCAATTTCATGGCGCCCTGCTGTGGTCATTATGGTTCTAACTTCATTTTCGTCCAAATCCAGCACATAGGCCACATGCTCTATATCTAGAGGATATTCTGCCGTTTTTACATAAATGTCAATTTCTGCAAGCATTGGTCTAATATGTCTCTGATATTCTTCCCAAAAAGTATATGTAGACAATCCGTTTTCCATAGTACTACCCCCTAAACCCAGTCTACATATATATTATCACATTCCTGACAAAAATTCATATGTAATTATTGACAACTCAAAAAATGCCGGAAAAGTCTGGATTGCAGAAAAAACCAGCATAATCATCGTGCATGCTTCACATTATATAAGCAGGGGAGGTGATAAAATGTCTAGAAACACAAAGTCTGTACCAGAAGCTAAGGCAGCTCTTGACCAATTTAAATATGAAGTGGCCAGCGAAATCGGCGTACCTTTGAAAAAAGGTTACAATGGCGACCTCACTTCGGCCCAAAACGGTTCTGTTGGCGGCTACATGGTTAAAAAAATGATAGAAGCCCAAGAGCGTCAGATGGCTGGACAAAGCCCACAATAACTGAGCAAAATATAATAGAAATTGTAACATGAAGACATCCGGAGGAGATAGTTATTATCTCTTCCGGATGTTGTTATTTTTGAAGAATTTTATTGTCGTGAGCCTAGGCCTAGTTGCTAAATCTATGCGCTAGAGCGGTGGGGTCGTTGATATATCGGCTTGCGATAGTGGCGAATTCATTGCCAAAGCGCTCCATATGTTCAGCCCAAATATCTTCTACGGCGGCGATGAACAAAGGCATGTCTATTTGATTCACCTGCACACCAGAAGCTATCATTTCTTGAAGCTGATTAACTTCCATGGCCCTCGTGAGCTCACCTTGATATCTGCCGGCTACAGCACTGCTTTCTAAAAGAATTTGTTGATGTTCTGGGGATAAGGAATACCAAAAATCGATTGATACAATTAATGGCGCGCAAGAAAACATGTGGCTGCTTAATGAAAGATATTCCTGAACCTCAAAAAGCCGCGCGGCATGAATGTTTCCTAGCGGATTATCCTGGCCATCAATGGTTCCTTCCGATAAGCCACCATGCACCTGACCAAACGGCATGCTTATAGATGCCGAGCCAAACGCCTCATACATTGCCAAATGCGTGGTTGTTTGAGGGCTGCGCATTCTTAGGCCAATTAAATCGGCTGGTGTGTATATTGGCCTTACATTGTTGGTAAAATGGCGCAGGCCGTTTGTCCAATATCCAAGAGCCCTTGCACCGTTAGGTTCTACGATATTTCTCGTTACCCAATCGCCCAAGGTGCCTTCGTATGCCGCCCAGGCTTCTTCATAATTTGTAAATATAAATGGAAGAGCTTCCAGATTTGCCAAATCAGTTAAATTTTGCCACACGCTCCATATAGTGATAACCGCGGCATCCAGTTGATTTGTATTAACCATTTCAAGCAGCTCTCCATCATTGCCCGCGCCATATCTTACCTCAACCAAAAGCTCTCCTTCGGAGCGATATTCAACCTCTTCTTTAAAGCGCAAAAGCCCCAAAGAAATAGGGTGGTCGGCGTCGGTTTGGTTAAAAAGATGAAATACAATTGCGCCGTCTGGCCCTTGGTAAAATGTGGTGTTGGTCGGCGCACCCTGTGCTGTACCCGCACCCGTAGATGTTGTGGCCTGCGGGGTTGTCATTGCAAGTTCCGCCCAAGTGCGGGCCGTGGCCGCGGCAACAATATTGCGGTCTAACCTTGTGCTTTGGGGAAGGCCCTCTCTGGACCTTGCAGCGCTCTCACCACAACCCGATAAACCAACAATCATAGCCAATATAGGAATTAACAGCAATATTCTTTTCATTCTCATTTCCCCTTTATAGTTTAAAGTATCCAACCAACTGCCTCAACAATTCTGCTTGCGAATTAAGCTCTTGCGTGGCTGCGGCAACTTCCTGTGATATGGCAGAATTGTTTTGCACAATGCCTGATATATTATCCAGCCCGGCGCCAATATGCTGTATGGCTTCCGCCTGGCCCTGGGATGCGCTGGATATATTGCTAACGATATCTCCAACCCTGTTTGCATTTTCCAATATCGTATCAAGAGATTCTGCTGTAGACTGTGCAATGGCGGAGCCCGTCTCTACCTTGGTGTTGGAGTTTTCTATAAGCTCCGTGGTGTCTGCGGCAGCAACTTGGCTTCTTACAGCAAGATTGCGAACCTCTTCCGCCACAACAGAGAAGCCTTTACCATGCTCGCCGGCCCTCGCCGCTTCTACGGATGCATTTAAGGCCAACAGATTTGTCTGGAATGCAATCTCCTGTATGGTCTTGATGATTTCGGATATATTGACAGACGACTCTTTGATATCCTGCATTGCTTCAAGTGTCTGTTTCATAGCATCATTGCCTTCTTGCGCATTTTCTGTGGACCTGCGAGAAAGAACATTGGCATCGCTTGCATTTTCGGCGTTTTGCTGTGTTTGCTGGCTAATTAGGCTAACAGACGCATTAAGTTCATCCACAGAGCTGGCTTGGGTGGCTGCGCCATTGGCCAAATCCATTGCGCTAGAAGAAATTTGGCTAGCCCCAGACAATACCTGTACCGCAGCCGCAGAAATTTCCGACATTGTGCCATTGAGCGTATTGGAAATATTGTTTATAGAGCTTCTGATATCGGCAAAGCTACCCAGATATTCGCGGTCTATTGATTGGGTCAAATCACCTTTTGCGATGGCCGAAAGTGCCTGCTGCATTTCTGCAATATAGCTGGAAAGTGCATCGATTGTGTTATTAACGGCATTGCTTATCAATAGGAAGTCGCCTTTATAGTCCCCGGCAACCTTGGCACTGAAATCTCCCTGAGATAGCCTAGCCATAATGTCGCGTATTTCGGCTATGGGTTGGTCAACGGCAAAGGCAACTTGATTAAGCCCGGCCATAATGTCGCGCCAGTTGCCCTGGTATTTGGATTCGTCAATCTGGAAATGCAAATCGCCTCTTACGGCGGCAGATTCTATCATTGTGCCCACTTCGGCGCTGATGGCTCTGAGATTTGCGGTAACTGCGCGCAAAGCTTCCGATTGCACGATAAAATCCCCTGGCATATCATCAATTTGTATGTTAAAATCGCCATCGCTGATGCGGTTGAGCATAGAAATTATTTCCATAACATTTTTTACTTCCGCATCCATTATGTCATTCACATTTTCAATCACTTCTTTAAATGAGTTTTCGTATTTGCTGGCATTTAACCTATAGTTAATGTTGCCAAGTTGATTGTATTCGTGACGAATACTGGCCAAATCCTGCATAATATTCTCTATTACGCCTATGAGGCTGGATACATTATGCGTCAACTTTCCTATTTCGTCATCAACATCATAGGATAAATTGACATTAAACTTGCCAGAAGAAACTTCGGATGCGGCATTTGCTATTCGCTTGATAGGGCCAAGTATGGCGCGCGTGATGAAATAGCTTAAAACAAAGAACAAGACCACAGCAACCAAACAGATAGTGAAAATTATTATGCCGGCGTTGTTTTGGAAAAACCATACGGCGTCGGACTGCAAATCAACCAGCTCACGATAGCGAGAACTCAAGGCTTGCAGGTTATAAATTGATTCTGCTGCAAGGGGCAGCACATTTCGCTGCAATTCCAGGCTCAAAAAGGCAATGTTTATAAGACCTTCCCTGTGGGCATTCATAAGATACACAAGCTCGCGGGTTGCGGCGTGCATCTCTTCATTGGAAACATCCAAACGGCTGATGAGATAATCAATTTGGTCGTCTTGAATCCAGGTAGAATTGGGGCTGTTGCGCCACACACCATATGCGCTGTATTGGACATCCAAGGAATTGGTAAATTCTTCTTGGAATACAATGGCCGATACCAAATCGTATCGCCATATGTGAATGTCTTCCAACACCTCGTTAACGGAGGCATCCAAAGCTACCAGAACATCCAGCTCCCACGACATATCTTGTACGCGCTGTATAGTAAACCAGCTATACCCCCCAAGGGCAATGGCCAGCAAAAAAATACAAAGCAAGCCACCTATAATCCGTGTTTTTAGTTTTAATTTCACGTCAATGCCTCCTGTGTTTTATATTTGCTCAATCCTTTTGGTTATTATAGCACATTTTTTCGACAATTACCATAGATTTTTTGATTGCGCACCCATTACTTTCATGATATAATTTTTTATGGAGAGTATATTTATGACGAAATATGTAAAGCAATACCACTTTGTAATTTAACGAAAACAAACTTAAAGAAAAGAGGGATGGCAATGAAATCAGCAACCGCAATCAGTTATGAGCTGGATGATATCGCAGCCGCAACAAGGGAGCTAACAACCCAGATAAAGGACAAGCTTAAATTTCAGAAAAATACCGTTGCTATCTTGCATGGGCAGCCAGAAATGGAAATTGGCGAACTTTCGGAAGCCATCAGCCGTGAGCTAGGCTGCCAGGTGGTAGGTGGAACAACGGCGGCAGGCGCAATGCTAACGAATGAAGGCTACCACGAGCTTTCTGTGGTGCTGCATGTACTTTCGGATGATGACTGCTTATTTGCCGCTGCTATCAGCGACTCGATGGCAAACAGCCCAGAAAAAGAGATTGAAAACACATATCAAAAGGCACTGCAAAATCTCAAAGCGCAGGACGCTACTGCTGAGCCAAAAATGGTAATATGCATAACATCGATTTTGCAAAGCATTGATTCTGACAGCATCCTAGAAAAGGTTTCGGATTTGTGCGGCTCTGTACCTGTTTTTGGTTATAACGCTGCAGATGATTTTGAGTTCCAAAAGCAGCAAGTTTATCTTGATGGTGAAATAGGTGGTGACAGATTGGCGATATTGCTATTATCTGGCAATTTAAAGCCTATATTCCAGACCGCGCATCTGGCAGGTAGAAAGGCACTTGAGAAAAGGCTAGTGACCAAAGCGCGCGGAAATGTAATTTATGAGATAGAGGGCAAGCCGGCATACGAATATATAAAATCATTCCCTTTTATTGATGACGAGACACAAACCCTATTCAACTACCAGTTTTTCGTTGAAATGCAGGGTGATGAAGATAACGACGGCATTGCTGTATCCCGTGCCTTGCATTCCTATGACAAAGAATCGGGCGAAGTTACATGCTTTGCAAATGTTCCAGAAAATTCTTATATTGGCTTGTTGTACTGCGACGGTAACGATGTGGCCAATACCTGCGAATCAGGCATAAAAGAAATTATGGATAAGATAAATGCGACAAGCGATGATTACGAATACTCAACTGTTATTATTGCAACATGTAGCCTGCGCAGCATGTTTTTGGCGGACATGAAGAGGGCAGAGGGCGACCGTGTTAGAAATTTAATCCCCTCAAGTTTAACTGCATCGGGACTGTACGCCTTTGGTGAAATAGCACCCACCAGTGTCCGCGATAATAAAGCTGTCAATCGATTCCATAACGCAACACTTACCGTGTGTGCCTTTTAGCACGAGCAATAATTTTCTATAGATAACTTTGCGAGAGGGAGGCTTCCAATGGACAACCAAATAAACGATGCCAAAAATAACCACCAGGAGGCATCCTCTGCGCGAAGTGAGCTAAATGCACTAAAGCGTAAGTTTACAAGGCTGCAAAAAGACCACGACAATGTTATGTATTTATACAAGCAGGCCGCAGCCTTGCGCGACTTCAACGAAAGAGAAAAAGAAATGCAAATGCAGTATAACCAAATGCTGCGCGACAACAGCCCTGATGACATATTTTTGCTTGATACAGAGCTAAATGTGCTGCTATACACATCATCGATAAAAGCAAAATCCGGGCGCGATGTCACAGGTGAGCCTGTTTTGCATATCATGAAAGAAATGTTTGGCGATGACTTTACCTGTGAGGTAGAGCTAGCGCTTAAAGATATGCTACGTAACCATGATAATTTATGTGTTGAATCAAATAACTACAGGCTTCATCTGGAAACGGACAGCAAAAGAAAATCCTTTTATTCTGTAACCATTTCACCTGCGCTTGATAGTGATGGGGTGTTGACTGGTATTGTCGTACTTGCGCATGATAATACCGAGATGCACGATGCCAATGTGCGGGCAGAAGCCGCAACCCAAGCCAAAACTAATTTTTTGGCAAATATGAGCCACGAAATACGCACGCCGCTTAACGCAATTATAGGTATGACAGGCATTGGCAAATATGCCGCAGAAGTGGACCGAAAAGACTATTGCTTTGGAAAAATTGAGGACGCGTCAAACCATTTGCTTGGTGTTATAAACGATGTTTTGGATATGTCCAAAATAGAATCCGGAAAATTTGAACTTTCCCTTACCGAATTTAATTTTGCGAAGATGCTGCAAAGAGTTGTAAATGTTGCCACTTTCCGCGTAGATGAAAAATATCAAAAAATCTCGGTATCCATTGGCAAAGAGATGCCTAAATTTGTAATAGGTGATGACCAGAGATTAGCGCAGGTTATTACAAACTTGCTCTCAAATGCAGTAAAATTTACACCCGATGGCGGCTCGATTGACATAAATGCACAACTGCTACGCGAACAAGATGGTATTTGCACAATACAGGTCAATGTATCTGACACAGGAATTGGTGTAAGCCCAGAACAGCAAACCCGGCTTTTCACATCATTTCAGCAGGCCGAAAGCAGCACGGCGCGCAAATTTGGCGGAACAGGCCTGGGTCTTGCGATATCCAAAAGCATTGTGGAAATGATGGATGGCAATATATGGCTTGAATCCGAGCTTGGCGAAGGGGCTACTTTCGCATTTACGGTTAACGTTAGGCGGTCGGAGAAAAAAAGAGAACTTATTACGGATTGGAACAATATTCGTATGCTTGTTGTGGACGACGACCCGGATATATTGAGGTTTTTCAAAGAAGTTGTAGAGATGCATGGTGCATCCTGCGACATAGCGACCAGTGGCGAGTACGCACTCCAGCTTAGAGAGAAAAACGATGCCTATGACGCATATTTCGTTGATTACAAAATGCCAGATATTAATGGCCTGGAGCTGACAAGATTATTAAAAGAAAAAGATTCTAATGGGATGCATGTTATTATGGTATCTGAAGCCGAAAGGCGTGAATTTGAAGAAGGTGCAATGGAGCAGGGCATTGATAAAGTTTTGCTAAAGCCAATTTTTCCTTCTGATATTGTGGATTTGGTAAATGGTATTTTCAGTGAAGATTGCCAAAAAAATGTCGGACTACAAGAAATTGACATTGACTGTTTTGAAGGGTGTCGGATTCTTCTTGCGGAAGATGTTGAAGTTAACCGCGAAATTGTATTGACGCTACTAGAGCCCATCGAGATAGATTGTGCTGAAAACGGCGCGGAAGCCGTACGTATGTTCAGCGAAGCACCTGGCCGCTATGATATGATTTTTATGGATGTGCAAATGCCTGAGATGGATGGGTATGAGGCTACACGGCGCATCCGCTTAGTTGACAAAGACATTCCGATAGTGGCTATGACGGCCAACGTATTTCGCGAAGATGTAGAAAAATGCCTTGAAGCTGGTATGGATGGCCACGTTGGAAAACCATTTGATTTTGACGAGGTCGTGAGAGCATTGCACACGCATCTTAAATCATGCAAAGTATAGTGGAATTGTGAAAGGAAAGGGATGTCTGAATGAAACTTTCGGAAGTGAAGGATAGGTTTGTGCAATTATATGGCGGCGGTGATAGCGATTTTGCAGTATTTCATTCGCCGGGACGAGTTAATTTGATTGGCGAGCATGTAGATTATAATGGTGGTGTGGTTTTTCCTTGCGCACTTACATTTGGTACATATGGCATTGCTCGGAAAAGGCCAGACGATATTTTGCAGCTTGCATCTACCAATTTCGAGGGGCAGGCCATTCAGGTGAGCCTGGATGCTGTGGCATATGATGCAAAGCACGGCTGGGCGAACTATTTGCTTGGAGTGACAGACCAATTTCAGAAGTTGGGCATGGATATTGGCGGGCTGGATGTGCTGATATCTGGTGATATGCCCCCGAGTGCGGGGCTGTCATCATCTGCTAGCGTGGAGATGCTGATGGCTGTTATCATCAATACATTATATAACTGCGACCTGCCCATGCTTGAGCTTGTGAAACTTTCGCAGCGGGCCGAGAATCAGTTTGTGGGTGTTAATTGCGGCATTATGGACCAATTTGCTATCGGAATGGGCAAAAAGGATATGGCTATGCTGCTTAATTGCGATACGCTGGAATATCGGCATATCCCGCTGGTTTTGGGTGATAATTGCGTTGTCATTGGCAACACAAACAGTCCGCGCGGCTTGGCGGATTCTAAATATAACGAACGGCGTGGGGAATGTGAGACGGCGGTGGAAATGCTGCGGTCAAAACTGGATATTAATTTGCTAGGTGACATTGAGCCTGATGTGTTTGAGGCTAACAAGCACCTTATCACCCAGGAGAATGTGCTGAAACGGGCCGCTCATGTGATTTACGAGATAGCTCGCACAAAAGAGGCAACCCAGCGGCTGATGGACGGAGATTTAAAAGGCTTTGGGCAGCTGATGTATGATTCGCATGATTCGCTTGCAAATTTGTATGAAGTAACCGGCCCTGCGCTGGATGCGCTGGTGGCTGCGGCCAAAAAGCAGCCGGGTGTACTGGGCTCGCGCATGACGGGAGCCGGATTTGGTGGCTGCACCGTTAGCCTGGTGGGCAAGGCCCATGTTGATGCTTTCATTGAGAATGTTGGCCATGAATATAAGAAAAAGACGGGTATTAACGCAGAATTCTACATCGCGGGCATAGGTGATGGTACACGGATGCTGTGTGAAAGGGATATTTAACAATGGAGAGTAGGTTAAAAACTTTTGCAGAAAGTCTATTTACAAAGCATAAGGTCAGAATGTATCGCAAGGAAAAAGATATCTTCCTAAGTCATTGCGAAAAGGAGTTTGCGCAGCTAGGTTACAACGAAATTACTATAAGAAATGACTACAATATGTTTGGCAAAGTCAGCAAAAACCTATTGATAGGACAGCCGGATGCGGATATCCTGGTTACTGCGCACTACGACACGCCTGGCAGAAATGGATTTTTGTTGATATTTAATCCTCTCGTTGGGATGATAATTAGCAATATCCTATTTTTGCTTGCCATTATTTTCTTGCCGCGATTTTTTATTGCGTATTTTGATATTGGTTCTATAGGGGGGATGTTAATAAATGCAGCTATCCCCTTTGGGCTTGTTGCTTCTTTTTTCATCAAAAACAAGCATAATCACAACGACAACACCAGCGGAGTGCTGGGCGTTTATAAAGTAGCAGAGCTTGTTGCCAAAAATCCGGAGCTAAAAGCCCGCTGCGCCTTTGTACTTTTTGACCATGAGGAAATAATGCCCGGGCTTTTGGGGTCAAGGGCCTTTGCGGAGTGGCGAAATAGAAATTATCCATTTAAAGCAAATGACATGGTGGTCAATTTGGATTGCATAGGGGTTGGCGATGTACTTACAGTGATGACAAATAAAAAGCATGATGGCTGGCACAAAGCGGCGAATTTTTTCGCAAAAGAAGGCTTTAATGTACGCAAAGTTCGTGGTGGATTGGCGGCTACCAGCGACCACGCCCCATTCTCCAATGGCATTTCTTTGGTGTTTCAAAAACGTTCACTCCTTGGGCCGCTGCATATTCCAAATATCCATTCGGGTAGGGATAGGGTTTGTGATTTAGATCAGGTAGAGCGGTTGGGCAAGGCCGTTTACAAATATATTGGTGAATAAGCGCGCCTACCAAAAACGCTTTTGTAAATAATGCTCAATACTTTCAAGGTCGTTTATTTCCTTGACAAAATTCCAGCCCCAGTCTGCGATGATGAAGTCTCCAAGAGTACATAAGGCCATCATTATATTTTTAGCCAATTCAATATCATTTTCTTTGCGAATATCCAGGGTTAGCCAAATATTACTAACAAGACCATCTTTTTCATCATAAAAAACTACAATATCCTCATTCTGACCAAATGCACTTATATGGTTGCACTTTTCACGATAGGAGCTGTATCCCGTGTACACTTCATCAAATTTTGGTAAAACATTACCCAATGTCTTTTCCAACAAAGCAACAGGAATCTTTTTCTCATGCAGTGAGATTGGATTTTCAGCACGAACAAACATATCTGCCCAACCTGCCCCGGTCCAATGTTCGTTGGAAAATTCATTGATAAGTCCTGCCTGCTTCATGCAGAACGCCAGGTTTTCTATTGGTAATATCTCTATTTGGCAGTAATCATCTTCGTGAAAATAAATGCTGGTCATTATAATTTCACTCCCATACGTACTAAATTACAAAAATATCAGCAATAGCGGAATCGTACCCAGCGATAAAATCGTAGCCGCCGCGAAGGCCTGCGAGGCGTAAATATGGTCGCGGTCGTATCTATGGGCAAACAAAATCAGGTTGATAGCAATGGGGCAGGCGGAGATAACCACGATGATACTGCGTATCATGGGCGGGATGTCAAAGGGGGCTAGTGCCAGCATTGTAAGTGCAGGTAGGATAATCAGGCGCAGAGCGCATAGGGCATATATGCGCTTATCACGCAATATGCCAAGTATGCTTGCGCCGTAAATACTTGCCCCTGCCACTAGCATGGCAAGCGGTGTATTAAGGCCACCCAGCAGTGAAAGGGGCGTGTATATAAGTTCCGGAATCTCAATGCGCAGTATAAACATTGCAAAGCCCAAGAATATGGCGAGCAAAGGCGGCGAGATGAACGCCTTTTTTATTGTGGAAAAATCGCGCTGGCCACTCATGGTTATCATGCCGTGAGTCCAAAAAAATGAGAAAAATACGGTAAGATAGCCCGTGAGATAAAATACGCCCTCGGAGCCAAAGATGCCGTATATCAGCGGTATGCCGAGAAAGCCAGAGTTTGGGTATATGGCGGCAAATCGCTCTAGGGCGTAGTCTTTGCCGCCGCGGTTTCTGTAGATTGTATGTATAACGGCTATTGCGATGGCAAAGGACACTAGGCCCAGCAATATGGATAAAAGCAGGCCGTGCAGCAGCTCCTGCTCGAAAGGTCGCTGATATGAAAGCAGTATAAGCAATGGGTTTATCAGCACCAGTAGCATATTGGATAGCTGCTTTTTAGCAGCATCATTAATAAGGCCGGTTTTGGCGCACAAAAGGCCCACCGCCATTATAATAACCATTATCAATATTTGTCGAAACGAAATATATGCCAAATCCATTACTGTATTATACAATAATTGTGTGGCATAGTCAAAGAGAAAAAACTATTTTATTGCGGCTAAAAATAATTCTTTTGCAGATAGCACACCACCCTTGCTTTCATAAAATTCGATAATCTCTCTGTTTTCTAAGAAAATATGCCTTCCAGGAAATATTTTTTCGTAATAGTAAGCCGCAAGACCCTCGATTTGTAACCAATACTTCATTGGGTCGCTAAACGCTGGTGTATCTATCAAAGCTTGTTTTAAAAGGTATATGACATATTCATGCGTGACAAATTGCACAGCTTTTTCAACTTCCCTTCCAATGCCGAAAACATGACGACTCATGGAAACATCGATTGCTTCTGCGCCGCTATCAATAGAATTGCAAAAAATTGGATAAAAATTTTCTTGTGGAGTAACGCCTGTTAACTTTTCAAGCTTTACCGATGTGTCGTTTTCCTCAAAAATAGTCTCTACCTTTTTCGTGTAAGTCAATAGCTTTGATTGCGCTTCATTCCACACACAATTCGTATAAATCCTATAATTTCCTATCATCACTTTAGAAATTGAGACTATTTCCTTAGCGAACTCTTCGCTCCTTGCATAAATCTCATTTAAATCCCTAAAGCCAAAAGAATCAAAATTCGTAACTTCATTCCCGTCAAAATTATTAGATTCAAACAGCGAACACAAAAATTGATAATATTTATCTGCCGGTGAGCTTAAAGATGCAGGTACGCATACTAACAACCAATACAGCTGTCCGCAGTGCTCGCCACCTTCAACTGTGATAAGTCTTTCATGTTCTTTCAATATCTTTAGGTTGTTCTCATTATGCAATGGCGCAAACTGCACACCGTATGAATTGTCATAACCGCATTTCGCACAAGATAACATGTGAAATACATAGCTTGCTTCCAAACTGATTATTGGTTTGATTTTGTTTGTACCCATACTGCACCTCATACTGTTGATTTATTTACTGAAACTGCATTTTTCGTGTATTTTCTATGAGAACAATTATACAATATTCGCACAGATTAGTAAACCACAAATTATCCTGCGGCCAATCTCTCTACTGCTACATAGATTTCTGATATTTTATACCAGGTGCCCAGCCCGGATGGTGTCAGGTAAGAACCAAAAGCAGGATTTTTTATGTGGAATTTTGGCTTGGGATATGGTATGATGTTTGATATAAAGCATGAAGGAAGAGGAGCAAAAATGGAAGTGACTTGCGAGGAGCATTCCGAGGTTTTATTTAAATATTCTGTTAAAAAACTGCTGGTAAAAAAGATAGTCAGTTTAATTTGCTTAGGTGTTTTTGTACTATTGTTTATGAATGAATCTTTTTGGCATTTGCGGCAATATGTTCCGGAAAGCCTGGCATATATCTTATATGGTCTTCCGCGGCCTGTGCACTATATGAGTCCTGAGCTGTTGGAAGCTTTTAGAAACAGAAGCAACAATGCCCCTCTATCGCCGGATGTTTTAGATTCCATACGTGCTTTTATTACAAAATACGGTACTATAAGCCCTACCATCTGGTACTTGGAGCTTCTGAGGTTGCTTATACTTTCGAGCCTATTTCATATGATGGTTCCTATAGTTATACCTGATTTATTTGCTAACAAAAGAGTTTACATAAGGCTTACGGGGCAGCAGCTCTGTTGGTATAAAGTATGGTTTTTCATCCCTGTTGTATCCAAAAATGCAATAGAGTGGGGCAAAATAGAAAGTGCCGAGCTGAAAAAGAGTTTTTTAACCCGAAGCAAGCAAATAATAATTAGTTACACCGAAACCGATATGTTGGAAGAGGATGAAAAGAAAAAGACCACATCTTTTTCCGGAAAATATCTTGAAGCGAACATAGATGAGGTTATGCAAAATATTAACGGCTTTATGAGGAGCGATACTAATGAACATTCTAGTGATTGATGGCATGGGCGGCGGCATAGGCAAGGCTGTTGTGGAGCAGATACGAACTACGATTGGTGATGCAGTTATTACCGCAGTTGGCACAAATTCTGTGGCCACATCCGCTATGTTAAAGGCCGGTGCCCACAATGCCGCAACCGGCGAAAATGCCGTGATATATAATGCGGCCAAGGCGGATTATATTATAGGTGTGATGGGCATCGTTTCTGCAAATGCTATGCATGGCGAGGTTAGCCCGCAGATGGCACATGCGGTTTCTTCCAGTCCGGCGCACAAAATTTTGATACCTGTAGATAAATGCAATATAACGGTGGTTGGCGTGCAATCTGCGCCGATACAGGTATATATCAGTGAGATAATTGAGAAATTAAGCAGTTGACGACGGCATAATTATGTGTTAAAATAAACTTGAATTGATGTCATGAAGACATTTTGTGTTGCAGAAGCGGCGCAGTCTTTTTTGATGTCTTTTTTATTTGCTGCAACAAAGGAGAGGGATATGAATCGTAAGAGCATACATAATTTGGTGATGGCGGCTGTGTTTCTTAACCTAGGGCTGGTATTACCCTTTTTCACTGGAAATATCCCTACCATTGGCGCAATGCTTTTGCCTATGCATTTGCCGGTTTTGCTATGCGGCATAATATTGGGGCCAAAATACGGTGCGCTGGTGGGGCTTATCCTGCCGGTAATGCGCTCCCTTATGCTTGGAATGCCGCCGCTGTTTCCAAATGCGGTGTCTATGACCTTTGAGCTGGCCACATATGGTGCCGTAATAGGGCTGCTGTATGGCAGGCTTCCAAAGACCGTGCCATTTCTATACGCTTCGCTGATTGGCGCGATGCTTGCCGGGCGTGCGGTGTGGGCAGTTGTAAGAGTGCTGCTGCTGGGTTTGGCAGATGTGGAGTTTTCTTTCGAGCTATTCTTAACCGGGGCGTTTCTTAATGCCGTTCCGGGTATAATTGTGCAAATTGTTTTGATACCTGCGCTCATTTTGGCCTTACAAAGGGCCGGATGGGGCAAAAATAGAGAAGGAGTGTTATAATGAAAAGTTTACGAAAAGTATTGTGTTCGATATTGGCAATATGCCTGTTTGCAACCGCGTTGCCAGTCACTGCTTTAGCCGCAGATGATTATGCCGGAAAAACTGTGGTTATTGTCACTGGCAATATGCGTGGCCATATTGGTTTTCTACCTCAGATAGCCGCTGTTAGAGCAGATTTTGAGGCACGCGGTGCAGATGTTGTATTGGCGGACACCGGCGAATTCCTTCATGGTAGCGTATATTCCGCATTTAATAGCGGCAGTACAATGATTACGCTGATGATAGCTGCCGGATATGATATTGTGGCCCTGGGTACATATGACTTTGCCTTTGGCACCGGAACCCTTGGCACTGCCTTCCATGGAGATGCTGTAGAATTTGGACCGCTGGGTGATTTGCTGGAAGCAAACCCTGCGCTGGTGGCTGTAGCATCCAATATAATCGGTCAAAACGACTATTTCCATAGCTTTGTGCCAAATACGACAATTACAACCGCTAGCGGCTTAGACATAGGCTTTTTCGGCCTTATATGGAGCCATTTGGCCGAGAACATGATTTTGGAATCTAACTTAGCCGGGTTGCAATTCGCTGATGCAACAGATACGGCCATTGCACAAATAGTAGAACTGGCCGATGCCGATTTTACTATCGGACTTTCAAACGGCCCCGTAATGGTCTTTCCTGATGATTATACTCTTCGTGACAACGCAGTAGTGCACACGAGTATTGGCGCCGTATTGCCCGGTGAAATGACGATTAGCGCAATTGTAATTGACAACGAAACCATGGAGCATACCACCCGCAGTATAAATCTTGCAGACTTTGCACCGCATCCTGAAGTTGCAGCTAGTGTGGATGAATTCAAGGCCGTAGTTGATGCCGCCTTCTCGCAAGTTGCTCGGTCTGTGATAGCATTGGACGGCTCCACTATTAGAAATCGCAGCGGAGAAACAAATCTGGGCAATTTCTGGGCCGATGCCCTGCGCTGGTTTGCAATATCCGGCGAAATTAACGCACATTTCGATGAAGATGATGTTGCCGTCGGCAACGATAGAATACACGTGTCCGATGAAAACGTAGTTGCTCTATGGAATGCCGGAAATTTGCGTGACTGGCTGTATTCCGGTGATGTGACTACGCAGGACTTGCGCCGTATATTACCGTTTCCAAATACCGTTGCGGTGGTATATTTAACGGGTGCGGAGCTGCTGGAGCAGCTTGAAGCCAGCTCTCAGGGTCTACCATTTTCTGATGAGACATTTGCCTTGACGGCATCGCTGATGCATGTTTCCGGTATTGAATACACAATCAACCAAAGCATACCATTCAACGCGGGCGAAGCACATTTAGGTAGAATATGGCATAGGGCGGCAAGCGTTGAGAGGGTTACAATCACGTCAATTAACGGCAATCCATTTGACGAAACGGCCATTTATGCCGTAATAACCAGCAATGCGAATTTCAACGGCATGGATATCAGCTATGTAATGGCTGAGCGCGTAAGTGACACCCAAAACCGCAGCACCATAACAACTGCGAGGGTGGTTGACGATGCTGTGATGGGATACATTCTTTCGCTGCCGGATGCTACGATTGGACTGCAACATACCATGCCGGATGGCAGATTGACCGTGACAGTAGCGGAAACGGCAATTGCTCTGCCTGGCGCAATTAGGTCAAATGCATATACGGACATTGCGCCAAGTGATTGGTTCTACACTTTGGTTAATTTTGTAGCAGAAGCCGGGCTTATGGGTGGCATAAACGGACTATTTTCGCCTGACCAGTTAATGACGCGCGGCGAATTTGCAGAAATTTTACACGAAATATCCGGTGATTTTCCAATAGCCGGTCATCCTGACGAGTACCTGACCAGGCAGGAACTGGCGGTGTTTGTATTCCAGCATTTTGGCTCGCCGGACACAGAAGGTTCACTATCGTTTGCAGATGCGGCGGATATTGCATATTGGGCATACGAGGCAGTGGTTTTCTGCTTTGAAAGCGGCATAATGCAAGGAATTTCCGATACAATATTTGCACCAAACCAGCCGGTTACACGCGCAATGGGTGCAACGGTTTTAGCGCGTATGCTTGGAGAATAATTACTTATGAATAGTGAAATATCAAAGATAATAACCGAAGTCGAAAAGGCTATAACCGGCAAGCAGGATGTTATCGTCAAGATTTTAACATCCATACTTGCAAATGGCCACATATTGCTGGATGATGTGCCCGGTGTAGGCAAAACCACAATGGCAATAGCCATCAGCTGCACCCTTGGGCTTAGCTTTGGGCGCGTGCAATTTACGCCCGACGTGCTGCCATCGGATATCACGGGCTTTTCCATGTACAACAAGGAAACGGGTGCGCTGGAATATGTTCCGGGGGCCGCCGTTGGCGTAAATTTGCTGCTAGGCGATGAAATTAACCGCACATCCAGCAAAACCCAATCTGCGCTTTTGGAGGCAATGGAAGAGGGGCAAATAACGGTTGATGGCACATCTCATGCGCTAAATAGGCCGTTTATTGTGATAGCGACTCAAAACAATGTGGGCACAGCCGGCACGCAGCTGCTGCCATATGCCCAGCTGGACCGTTTTGTCGTGAAGTTGAGCATTGGCTACCCTGACAGGGCCAGCGAAAAGGAAGTAATACGCGGGCGACAGATGGCAAATCCGCTTGAGAGTGTGGAATCTGTTATTGCTGCCGAAGATGTTATCCGTATGCAAGGCGAGGTTTCGCAGATAACCGTGCGTGACAGCATTATTGACTACATTGCCCGCCTGGCCGAGCAATCCAGGCAGCATGAGTTGTTGGAGCTTGGCATAAGCCCCAGAGGCTCGCTGTTTATCAACAAAATGGCGAAGGCTAGGGCGTATGTGGCCGGGCGGGATTTTGTGATACCCGAGGATGTGCAAGGTGTCTTTGCTGATGTTTGCGGTCATCGTGTTATTTTGAGTCAGCTAGCAAGGGGTAAGAAAATTGCTGCGCTTGATGTGCTCCATGATTTGTTGAAAGTTGTTGATGTGCCTGATGGCATGATGAAATAGGTGGCATGGCATATGGCGAAAAATCGGATTGCATTGGCAATATGGCTGTTTGCGGTGGTATTTTTGCATATATTTGGCAATAACTACGGCACAATGGTGATTTTGATTGCATCGGCAGCAATCCCGGTGTTATTTGTGATATTTGCCGGGATTGCTGCGCGGCGCACAAAAGCAGGTCTTGCAGGGAGCGGTTTTTTGCCGGGATATATGAACTACCATGTGCTGTGTGAGAACCTCTTTACTGGAGAGAAGTGTGAAGAAAGGTTGAAGATAAGCACAGATGATAGCATCGAAACCAAGTTTTCAGTATCTTCGCATAATTGCGGAATGCTGTCAACATCAATAACACTGCTTGCTGTGACAGATATTTTTGGCCTCTATGCCTGGAAAGTGAACCATACGGCCCACAATAATGAGTTGGTTATGCCAAAACTTTTAGATATACAGCTGGAAGTTAATCCAAACAAAACACCTGCCGATGACAGCGAAGAATATTCCATGCAACGCCCAGGAAATGACCCCAGCGAAACCTTTGCTATAAGGGAATATGTGCCGGGTGATTTGCTTAAAAGCATACATTGGAAGCTATCGCATAAAACTGATAGGTTGCTTGTGCGTGAGTTGGGCTTGCCTATTGAAAATAAAATCCTTTTGTTGCTAGAAACAACAGTATCAGCCGAGCCTGATAGTATAAGTAGGGCCGCAAGCAATTTATACAGCGTATCCCGCGAGCTTATTGAACGCGAGATGCCTCATGCAATTGGCTGGCTGGATACGAAGACAGAGATATATGTAAACCGCGAAGTAGTGAGCCATGATGATATTAATGCGGCCTTTGCAGAATTGCTTGCAAATACTGTAAAGGAATGTGCTGTTACGACCATGGAAGCATACGACGCTGCATCTACCGAATATGTGTATTCGGTGGTTGTTGTGATTGATAATGCTGAAATTGGCTTGCTGGAGATATGAAGATGACGTTGACTGTATCTAACGAAAAAATATACGGGAAACATTGGATTTTGGCCTTTGCGTTGTTCATCGCCCTTGCGGGCTCCTTTATGAGCATGTTGCGATGGGAGCCGCAGCGCATGATATTGCTGTTTGATGGAACTTTCGGATTTTTTGGGCTTGCAGATGGCTTTAGGCTGGTTTTTAACAGACTTTTTGCTGTCAGCGAATATTATCAGGCGTACAGATACATAATGTTTGCAATTGATTTGCCGGAGAGTGCGTGGGATGCGTATATATCGGCCGGGCTTATAATCATAACAGCATCATTTGCAGCCGTAAGTGTTTTTCTGGCATATTTTGGCCGAAAAATCCCGATCATTATTGCGATGCTACTTGTTGTGGGGGTTCAGATATATTTTGGGGTATTTCCTCATGTGGTATGGAATATTATCTTATTTTCAGCATTTGCGCTAATGCTTGCTCGCTACCATATTGCCATTATTGCATCTATTGCCCTGGTTGCGGTTATAGTTTTGGTTGCATATTCTGGCGAAAATGCGCAGCTCCATGCATTTTCAGAATCTCTTCGTGACCGCTTTGATACTAGAATTGGCCAATTTGCGGATAGCTCTCACGATACCAGAGCTGATGGCTTTGCATATGAACCAGAGTATCTGGCCCTTAATGTGATAGACGTACAGGCAGATAACTTGCACGAATCAGCCCATGAAGACTATCTCTTAGATTATGACGAAAGAGCAGGCGGGGCCGAAGTTGGCACTGCAATCCCGCCGCAGTCTATTATTACTATATTGATACTGACATTAGTTGTGCTGGTATCAGCTGCCATTGCCATGCACCTTGTGCCGTCACTGGTAAAGGTATCAAAGCGGCGCAAATTGTTTGAACTGGACGACTATGCCACCGCGATAAACAATATGTTTGTATATATGCTGTACTGGCTTGACGCGCATGGTTTAAAGCGGCGAAATGTTGTTTTTTCGGCGTATACAAGCCAGCTTTCCGAGCTTGTATCTCAGCAATATTCGCAGAAATACGAAGAAATGCTGGAGCTCTGGCGCAAGGCGGTGTATAGCGGTCATGCGCCTGGCCAAGCCGAATGCGCAAAAATGCGGGAATTTTTAGATGAAACGCGGCGCATGGTCTGGGAAAGTTCTGATATACGAACCAAAATCAAAATAAAGCTGCATTATTTTTTGTGAGTGGGGTGACGAATTGAATGAAAATACTTCGTACTAGCTTAATATCTGCTGTTCTTGCTGTCGCTTTGCTTATGCTGGGCGGCTGCCGATATAGAATATTTGATGATTATTCCGAAATCCAGCTTCCTGATATCTCTTTTTCGCAGGAATACGCGCAAAGCCTTCCGGAGGACGTGCCACCACCGCCGATAAATACACCACCGACAGCGATGACGCAAACACCGCCGGACACACCGATGGAAGATGCCGTGGAACCCATTGTACCCCTGACATACATTGAAGCAACGCCTGATGACCTATCGCCGCTGACATTGGAAGTTGTGGCCGAGGATGCCCGCCAATATGGTTCCGAGGAAAGTGATTTTTCAGATGTGGTTGCAGGCATCGAAGCTGAGGATACCTACACGGACAATGTTGCTATTCTCGAAGAACCCGCTGATGACACCGATGTGCAATCTGCAATCGCGGAGACGGGCGGTGTGGTTGCTATTGTTACAGACCATTCTGCGCTGCTAAACCAGGCTATCGGCTCGTTGTTTCCTTGTCAAATGTATTATATTTATGCTGAAACGACTGATGACTATGTAACGGTGGCGCGCGGGTCGCAGGTATATCAACTGATGGTTAATTCGGGGGGAATTAACGTTAGTACCAGGCTGGCCGCCGATAATCTCACCGTAACAGACGATTGGGTGATAAACAGAAACCCCGATATAATTGTGAAATTTGTAGATAGTTCTATTTTGGGCACTAGTGTGATGGACACATATGCGGCCGCAGAGCTTAGAGCCCTGATAGCATCGAGGCCGGGATGGGCTGCGACTGCGGCGGTGAGCGGTAACCGCATTATCCTGCTATCGGAACAAATGCTGGATACTGATGCAACCAGACTTGCGGCAATGCTGTCGATATCACTTCTGATGTATCCGACGCTATTTTCAGATGTTGATGTTGAATCACTGATAGAGGAATTGATGAGCGGGATGGAAGGGGTTCATGTATTTAGCGGCATATAGTTGGTTCTATTATGTCACACACCCCGACTACGCCATCTTGCGCCAAATTGAATACTTCCTGGAATTTTTTTACAGAAGCCTCGGTGCTTGAACCGAAGACTCCATCAACGGGTTGCTTGGGTATGGCGGGGTAGTTGTTTGCTATGGCATTTAGCTGGGCTTGAATGGTGCGCACTGCATCGCCGCTGGAGCCGCGCCTCAGAGCTGTGCCAGGGTAGGATTTAGGTATGCCAGCTACTTTCACTGCGGCATCCAGGTAAATTGCGCTACCGTAGTAGTTTTTTAGAATATCTATGGCAGCATAGCCCTTATCGGCCAAATCCTTAGAACCCCATTGCGATAGCCAACCCTCGTTTTTCACACGTACACCGTCATTGTATTGGCTAAACAGTGGCTGCCGTATATCCGGTTTTGTGATATATGTGGTGAAAATCTCGTCCACTACACGGGATATCTCGGCAAAGATGTTGCGGCCATGGAAATAGGCTTGGTCGTATGCAGTGCTGGAAGTGATTGTGAAATCCTTGCCTTTGTTGCGATACCATTCTGTAGCAACCCGGCCATTGGAAAGGTAGTTACCATAATCCATCACATTTGTAGTAAATTTTTACATCTCGTATTATTGTTCCGTTTAGTTCGATTTTTTCACCAACCTCTATTTTGTCAATTAGGTTTCTAAGCAAATCTCTATCTATCTCAATTGATGCAGACCTTTTTTTGACCAAAGCAGTCCATTTACCAATATCATCAATTTTTACCTCGGCCTCCCTGGTAGTTTTGATGAGGTGTTCAAGTGTTGCTTCAACTTCTTGGCGTAACGCTTCAGCTTCGTTGATTTTGGTTAAAAAATCATCTGGGGGAATATTGCCATCAAACTTATCCTCAAAGAGCTGTTCAGTTTGCAGTTCCAAAGAATATAACTGCTGTTCAAGCCGTCGATGCTTTGCAGCTGCACTTTGCTTGATTGCCTTGCTTTCATCTAAAAATCTGTGAAATATTTTCTTAAGTATGCCTTTCTCGTCAGGTGTGATTATTGCTGCCATCTCCTTGATATGGTCAAACACTAAGTGTTTCAGGTCATATTCTGAAATTCTGTGAGGGGAGCAAACCGCATTTCCGCTCCTGTGATATGTTCTGCAGCTATAACTTTTAGACAATAAACCCATATTTGCACCGCAATCTGGACAGATCATAAGCCCGGAAAATAAACTTTTCTGGGCCATTTTTGTGCTGGAATATTTGTCTTTAGTAAATTGGTTTATTTTTTGGACTTTCTGCCAAAGCTCCTTGCTGACGATAGGTTCGTGGGTGCAAGGCGTGCGAATCCATTCGTCCTCATTCCGCATGGCTGCCCTGTTGTCGCGGTATGAGCGTGTTTTTCGCTTAAAAGCCACGGTGTTGCCTATGTAAAGTTCATTTTGCAGCATCAATTTCACAGTTCTTGTTGACCATATTGCTGGGGATGCAGAAGTTGTGCCGGGGGCAGTCCTTTTCTTGTCGCCGTGTTTTTGATAATAGTATGCTCTTGGAGGTAGTATGCTATCTTGATTAAGCATTCCGGCAATAGCCGTGTAGCCTGTGCCTCCTGCCCTCAACTCAAATATACGTCTAACTACCCCTGCAGAGTACTTGTCCACTATCAACCGAGTACGCTCATTTGGTTTTCGATCATAACCATATGGGCAAGTGCCCGATAATCTCTGTCCATCTTTCGCCCTTGCGGTCAATGCAATCTTTATTTTATCGCTTAGGTTTTTGATATAGAAGTCATTTACAGCATTGAGAAATGGTATTATGTCATCTTCGCCGGTTTCTGTGTCTATGCCGTCGGATAGGGCAACAAATCTGCAACCAAAGGCGGGAAGTTCTTTTTCGAGATATTGTCCGACATCTAAATAATTCCTGCCGAACCTTGACAAATCTTTCACTAGTACGAGATTGATAATGCCATTGCGTACATCTTCCATCATATCCTGGAAGCCTTGGCGTTTGAAATTGCCGCCTGTTGCTTTATCAGTATATGCACATTTCTCTATCCAACCCGGCATATGGCTGATGAACTGAGATAGAATTGCGATTTGATTTTCTATTGAGGCATTATCGTTGTGGCGCGCGTCTTCCTTGCTCAAGCGAGCGTATATGCCTACATTGTAGAGTTTATGGCTCATAATGCCACCGCCTTTGCGCCATTAATATCCAATCCATCAATGTCATTACCACAGCTATATATAATTGTGATATCGCATACTCGCCTGCCATATACATACTGTGCCTCGCTTACGATAATTCTGTCGATTAGCGTATGTAGTACATCTACATCGATGGGTTCAAGGGAAATGCATTGCTTCACTAGCCGTGCCAATACATCTACATTGTTTTCGATAGAATTAATGGTGTCTATCTGTTTACCTAGGTTGGTCACGTTCTGTAAGTGCTTTATGCGCTCTTGCTCGTATTTCTCAATTTGACGCTTGAACAAGCTATCCGGTATCAATCTTGATATCTTGTCCTCATATAGGCTCTCAATCAGTAAATCCAGTCTGGATATTTGCTTTTTGTGAGATTCTAATTCGTTATGATAAGCGGCTCTGCGGGGCATTACATCGCTCTGATGGGCTGATAGTACGGATTCTAGGATGTGTTTTTCATCCAACTCTACCATCTGGGTATAACTGTGTATATGCTCCAGCACGAGGTCTATAAGAGCCTTTTCGCTGATACTATGTATGGCGCAGGATTCTTTGCCGCAACGCGCATAGGTACTGCACATATACGAAACAACTTTGCGTTCGCTGCCATCTTTGCGCTTGCGGCGCTCTACTTGCCTTTTTAGCTTAAAACCACAATCTGAGCAATATAGCAGCCCTGTGAATAAATTAACTTCGCCGTCTGCTCTTTTGATGGGTCTGCACCTCTTCTCTTTGGCAGATTGCGCCTTCTTCCATAGCTCAATATCAACAAGCGGTTCATGTGTTGCCTCTACTCTTATCCATTCATTCTTGTCTTTGCGAACTTTACTGTGGTTTTTGTATGATACTGTACCGGACTTGCCTGAAACAATATTGCCAATATAAGCTTCGTTTTGGATAATGTCCACGATGCTGTTTTTACTCCAAGCTCCGCTGGTTTTCAAAGGATTCCTGCGGTTTTGCTGTTGATAGTAGTATGCTCTTGGCGAGACTACTCCATCTTCGTTAAGTTTTGCCGCAATAGACCGAAAACTCATGCCCTTTGCCCTCATATGGAATACACTATGAACAATGGGAGCTGTGTTTTTATCAATAATTAGCTTATGGCGGTTGCTTGGGTCTTTTTTATATCCGTAAGGTGCATATGCACCCAGAAACTTGCCACTTTGCGCCGATACACGCTTTGCGGCCCTAACCTTTGCGCTGGTGGACTTGCTATGCTGTTCGTTAAACCAATTACGAAACACCATCATATCATCCAGCTTCTCGTTGAGAGATATTAACTCGCATCCGTGTTCTGGCAGAAATATCTCTGCCAGATTTCCTACATCCAAGTAATTCCTGCCAAGTCTTGATAAGTCTTTTATCAATATTGTATTAATAAAGCCGGACTTCACATCGGCAATCATTTTTTGGAAAGCCGGCCTTTTTTGGTTTGTGCCGCTAAAGCCATCATCTTGATAAACCTCCAAAAGCTCCCAGCCACTATCCTTTACATGTTTTATCAACATCATTTTTTGGTTTTCAATCGAAACAGACTCTCCTGCCCTGCTATCCTCTTTGCTCAAGCGTACATATATGCCTACTTTTCGGACCTTGCTTTCTTTTTGGTTTGTCATATTTATTATCCTCTTACCCTTGATATCTCATCGTTGACAATCCTTTTAATAATTGAATCTTCTATAGTTTTTTTGAAGTCAACTTCTTTTTTGTATATGGTGGTTACTCTAAAAAGGGTCTTTCCAATAGATTTTTCGTGATATGTGGATAGGGGTTTGGTAGGTTCTATAGATTCCTCGCAAATTATTTCTTTGCCCATTTGACTTCCTCCTGACATTAAACCTGCTCCAAAACTCCAAAAAAACTTGCAGAAAACTGCCTGAGCCATTGCGATTTTCTGCTCGCAAAGGAAGTTTTAGAATAGGTTTATTGCAAAACAAATCTTCCTAAACCTTATTCGCTGATAAGCTTTGATAATGCTCCCATCTCTGTCTGATTTTGCGTCAAAACATGACATGAGCGAATATGGCAATCCTTCGCTTTCGCTTATTAGGCACTGGGGACTTGGCTTGGCGACCAATTGCTGGGGAAAAACACTTTATGAGTTTGTTTGATTATAGCAATTCTACTTAGAATTGCTATACCTTGAACATAATCTTTATCTGTGGGAGCATTACCGTGAAGACACGGTTGAGGGTGAGTGAAATGATTGCCAGCACATTAGCCTTGATGGAAGCATCGGGCCATGTGGCGTAGATTTCTGACGAGGCTACGTTTTTTATGTAATCGCGGAAGGGTAGGTAGTAATTTGGGGCCCTGCTATCGGGTGGGCCATCGTGTACAACGATGGTTTCAGGTACAACCACGCGGTCCAACACTACAAAGCCCGTTGGCGGCGGCAATGGTTTTACAGCTGGCTCAGGCGTTTTTGGGGGGTATTCATAGTATAGGGTGTGGTGGTCTATTGTGATGATTTCGGCTTCGAAGGGCTGTTGGGCTGCGATTTCTTCTGGAAGTAGGGGGCAATTCTGCAAAGCCAGGGTATCTGGAAGAACCTGGACATCGTTGATAGCTAGTGGCGCAAAGCCATCAGCTGTGATGTGGATATTGTATTGCGCGTAGGGCATGGGGCTACCAGGGACAAGAGAATAGTCTAGTGGCGGCGCAGGCAATTGGATTTGTGGGGTTTGGCCGCTGTCGTCTGTGATGATTTCTTCGATTTGCTTTTGATCGGTATTAAATATTGTAATTTTTGCACCGTGCACGGGTCGTGCACGGTTGTTTTGTGTGGCAGTGATTTGCAAAAGACCTTTGTCTATTTGATTTGCAAGGGTTGGGCGCATAATATACCTCCTTAGGTCGTATGGATTAGTATATTTGCGGCCGCTTGGCAAAAAGAAATCTATTTTTTCAACATACCGTGGGCAAAGAAGTCTACTAGCTGGTCTATTATGGCTTCTTCGGGCTCTGTTTCGTCAAAAACGAAATATTTTAGGGCTACAAATGTGTGTATGCCCATTAGTGCATAGGAAATAAGAGTAGGGTCTATGTCGCGGATTTCGCCGGATTCTTGGGCTTTTTTTATTTCACGAACATATCCGGCGGAGAAGCGCTCGTAATATTGCTTGAAACTTTCGGCATCTACAAATTGGGATTGCCAAACTATGCGGAACAGGCCGAAATGCTCTTTTACAAACGAAAAGAAGATGCGGCCGGAGATGCGCTCCTGCTCTATCAAAGAGGCATCGGGCATTTCTTCTCTGCCCTGGCGTATGGAACGGCGAAGTTTGCGGCCCAGCTCGTCCAATAGGTATAGAAAAACGCTGGCCTTGTCAGGAAAATAGTTGTAGAAGGTTCCGGTGGCCACCTCGGCGCGCTGGGTTATATCGTGAACCTCGGTGTCGTAGTAGCCATTTTGCGAAAAGAGGTATTCGGCGGCATCGCAAATTTTCTTTAGGGTTATTTCGCCGCGCTTGGTCTTTGGGAATTTTACATAGTCCATATTTGAACACCTCATGCGAATTATTGATAAACAATTAACATCCATTATACATGAAGCAGTGGTTTAGGGCAAGTTTATAAGGTAATTCGTCATGATGTACATAATTTCTAGGATTTTACATACAATATTGTTGAATATTTTGAAAAACTTTTGTTGATTGCAAACTGTAGTTGTGATATGATTATTGAATATGAAACATGAATCATTATTCATGTTTTGCAACTTAGATTGAAAGGCGGTGATTTTTTGGGCAATGTTATTTTGCGCACAGAGGACATTTCTATCCAATTTGGTGCGCTAAAGGCCGTTAACAAGGTTAGTTTGTCTATAGAAGAGGACAAGTTTACGTCTATATTGGGGCCTAATGGTGCTGGCAAAACAACATTTTTCAATTTGATTAGTGGGCGATACAAGCCAACGGGCGGCAAGGTGTTTTTTAAAGACCAAGATGTAACGGCAATGACGCCGCAGCAGCGCATACATGCAGGTATGGGGCGCAGTTTCCAGCTTACCAATGTATTTCCTGCACTTTCTGCGCACGAAAATGTGCGGCTTTCCGTGCAATCTGCGGCAAAGGTGAGTTATAGCAAGCTCTTCAAAGACTACAGACAATATACCGACATCTACACAGAAACCGACCGCATACTGGAGCGCATACTGCTAAGTGACAAAAGCTATGTGAAAGCAGGCGACTTGACCCATGGCGAACAGCGCAAGCTGGAGCTAGGCATGGTGTTAGCGCAAAAGCCTGAAGTGCTGCTGCTGGACGAGCCAACGGCGGGCATGAGTGTGGAAGAGGTACCTGTAATGATAGAACTGCTGAAAAATATCAAAGATGCGGGCGAAACCACAATTGTGCTAATAGAGCACAAAATGAACATGGTTAAGGCTCTTTCTGACTGGATTGCTGTGTTGGTTAATGGCGAGCTGCTGTGCGAAGGCGAGCCGGACGAAGTATCTAAGAATCCTGATGTTATGGCGGCGTATCTGGGAGGTGGTGTAATCAATGTCTCTACTTAAAGTTTCAGACCTTGTGTCCTACATAGGACTTTTCACTATCCTGGAAGGCGTGGATATGGAGATTCATCCTGGCGAGGCCGTGGCTATACTTGGGCGTAATGGCGCAGGTAAAACCACATTTTTGCGCACAGTAATGGGGCTGGTAAAAACACGCAGTGGCAGCATAGATTTTGATGGCCAGTCGCTGATAGGCAAGGCACCACATAAAGTGTCGCGCATGGGTATTGGGTATTGCCCCGAAGATTACGGCGTGTTTGATTACCTAACCATCGAGGAAAATCTAAATCTGGCTAAGCACAAAAAAGGTGCAGATGTGGATGAGCGCATTGACTACGTTTTGGAGCTGTTTCCGGATTTGAAAAAAGCGTACAAGCGTAATGCTCACACATTATCCGGTGGCCAGCGGCAAATGCTTTCTGTTGGGCGCAGTTTGGTTAATAATCCTAAGTTGATACTGATAGACGAGCCCAGCAAAGGCCTGGCGCCTGTTGTAATCGAAAAAATGTCGCTGGCGCTGAAAGAAATTGCTAAAAAGTCTACAATACTGCTGGTGGAGCAGAATTTCCATATGGCGACCATTGTGACCGACAGATATTATATGATAGACGAGGGCAAAACCGTGCATACGGGCCTAATGAAGGATTTGGAAAACGATAAAGAGCTGCAACAGCGGCATTTGGGACTATAGGAAGGGGGGAGCGACTTGGCAAATATACTTACACTGTTATTTAACGGCATTTCGGAAGGCGCGCTCTATTTCCTGATGGCCGCCAGTTTGTCTGTTATATTGGGCTTGATGGGCGTTGTTAACTTCGCCCATGGTACGCTATTTTTGTGGGGCGCGTACGTTTTCCGCATGGTTTTCATATTTACGGGCAACTTTTTTCTGGCTATTGTGGCCGCGGCAGCTGCGGGCTTTATTCTGGGCATAATATTTGAGAAAGCCTTCATAGCGCGGGTATATGGAAACATAGGTGCCCAGATTATGATAACGCTGGGCTTACAGATTGTTTTCACGGAGATTGTGCGTGTTATTTGGGGGCCTACTGCCCTTGTTGTTGGGCGTCCAGAATTTTTGGACGGAGTTTCGCAAATCGCATTAGGAGATATGGGCAATGTGATAATTTCTCATTACCGTCTTTTCCTGATAATTGTGGGCGTGGCTATTGCTATCGGAGGACATATTTTGCTGAGCAAAACGCGCGTTGGCATGACCATACGAGCAGGCGTGCAAAATAGCGAAATGGTGGGTGCTTTGGGCATCAATATCAACCGCTATTTTACACTGGTATTTGCCGTGGGTGGTGCGCTGGCGGGCTTTGGCGGAGCATTGTTTGCGCCGCTTTCCGGCTCCATCAATCCGGATTCCGGCAACATGTTTCAGCTGATGGCCTTCATCGTGGTTGTTGTAGGTGGTATGGGCAGCTTTATGGGCTCTGCGCTGGGCAGTTTGTTTATGGCGGTAATGATTGCGCTGATAGGATGGACGCTGCCGGAAATTTCGCTGGTGGCACCGGTGGCACTGATGGCAATAATACTCATATTTAAGCCGCAAGGATTATTTAAATTACCTCAACGTCCGCGTTGGTTAAAGGCGGTGAAAAAATAATGACGATGATTAAGAATTATATCTCCGGTCTTTCCAATATTCAGAAAATTGAAAAAATTGCACTGTTAGCACTGCTTGTGGTACTAATTATCATACCTCATAACTCCAGTACGGCTACAGTTACAATGGTCTCGCGCATAATGATATTTGCGGTATATGCCATGGCATATGATATATTGCGGGGCTATATTGGCGTTATACATCTTGGTTTTGCGCTATTTATCGGCGGCGGCGCGTATTTTGTGGGCATATTGTTTACGCAATTTGGCGTTAGCTTGCCAATGCTGCTGCTGGCGGTTGTTGGCACCACGATATATTCTGCAATATGGGCATTGATTGTCGGCAAGGTATCCGGCAAAAGTGGGCTGTTGGCAACGGCAATGATTACCATGGCCTTTGCAGAGATTATGCGAAGTCTTATGACAACATGGCGCACGGTAACGCAGGGCGAGGATGGCCTGGCCTTCCGCGTGCCGGAACCCTTTAATGATAGGACAGCTATGTTCTATGCCAGCCTCATTTTTCTACTATTGATGGCATTTGTGCTTTATAAATTCACAAAATCGCCGACGGGCCGCGTGTGGCAAGCCGTGCGTGAAAATGAGCAGCGGGCTATTTTTCTGGGATATGACACAAACCGTGCGCGCACCATTGCACTGCTAGTGGCCAGCATAGTGGGTGGCCTTTCTGGCGTGATGTTTGGTCTGCTTAACCGCTTTGTTAACACAGACCTGCTGGGCATGCAAATGACATATAATGCCATGCTGTATTCACTTCTCGGTGGCAGCGGCACATTGTTTGGTGCGATATTGGGCAGCGGCGTGGTTGTTTTATTCCAAAATCTGCTGTTGGATTTGCGAGGCGTGCATTTCATATTTGAGCGCTGGCTACTGTTCTTTGGTGGTTTGTATATTGTGGTAGTAATGTTTATGCCGCGCGGCATCATGGGCTTTTACTATGACTGGAAGGACAATCGTGAGCATAAGAAACGCCTGCGGCAAGAGGAGTCTGCATGAAAATAGGCATTGTGGATTATGTAACTTATACGCCGGATAAATTGATGACGGCGGATGAATTATCACATCTGGTCAATATTCCTGCTGATGTGCTGCGGGACAAGATGGGCATACGTCACATACATGTTGGTGACAGCATTAATGACCAGCCCGGCAAGATGGCTGTGAAATGCGCCAAGGCTCTGATTGAAAAGACGGGAATAGACCCACTGGATATTGACATGATACTGTATGCCGGCGAGACATATGCCGAATATATCTGCTGGACCGTAGGTATTATGGTACAGGATGCCATCGAGGCAAAGAACGCATATGCCTGGGATTTGTCCTTTCGCTGTGCTGGATTGCCGCTGGCAATGAAGATTGCTAAAGATATGATGACTGCGGACGAAAAGCTGATTAATGTGCTAATATGTTGCGGTAACAACAATGCACAGCTGGTGGATTATAAGGACCCGAACCAGTCGTTTATGTTTAATATGGGGCCAGGAGCGTTTGCAATGTTGCTGCGACGTGGGTACGAGGCCAACCAGGTGCTGGGTACAGGAATCATAACAGATTCGCAGTTTCATAGCGATGTAATTGGCATGACGGGCGGCAGCCAGCAACCATTGACACAGGAAATGGTATTGGAGATGGCCGCAGACCCTGAAAAAACACGGCGATTTAATCTGCTGACCCTGCCGGATGCCGCTGGGATGAAAAAGCGGCTGGCGGCGGCTAGTTTGCCGAATTTTGCTAATAGTGTTCGCATGGCCTGTGAGCAGAGCGGCATAACGCCTGCTGATATTAACTTTATAGGTGTTGTTCATATTGGCAATAGAGCGCATTATGCATTGTTGGATGAACTGGGCATCGACCATGATAAAACCGTATTTCTGTGGGATGATGGCCATTGCGGTCAGGTAGACCCGCTGCTGGCAGTGGATTATGGCTTACGTGAAGGCAAAATCAAAGATGGTGATGTGGTTGCATTGGTTGGCGCCGGAACAGGATACGCTTTTGGCTGTACGATTGTTAAATGGAACGTGGTGTCCTCATGATAATTCTAGGAATTAACGGCAGTCCGCGTGAAAATGGAAATACAGCTGCTTTTGTTAATGCTGCATTAAAACGCGCAGAGGAGCTTGGCGCACAAACACGCCATATTTGGCTGGGCGATAAGGTGATAAGCGGCTGCAAGGGCTGTTACGGCTGCACCCACGCCAAGAAGTGCGTAATTAATGATGATTTTGCGTTAATATTTGATGAAATATGTGCGGCAGATGGCATATTGCTCGGCTCGCCTGTGTATCATGCATCCATAACGGCCGAAATGAAGGCTCTTCTGGACCGTACAGGATTTAGCGGACGATGGTCTGTAAACACGATGAAAAGAACCGGCGAAGCCTATGATTGGGGCAGCTGCATACTTTCTGGCAAGGTGGTGTCACCCATTACGGTTGCACGGCGCACAGGACAGACAATGGCCTTTGCAGAGCTGCTAATGTGGGCAACTGTGAACGACGGCATTGTCGTAGGAAACTCCTATTGGAATGTAGGGATGGCCGGAAAAGGCGGCACGATGGATGCCGCTGATGATGTTGAGGGCATGAGTATTATGCAGGGCTTGGCCGAACGCATAGTGCATGTGATAGATAAATTGAGCAAATAGAGGTGATTTTATGGCTGATTTTAAGTCGCTGTATGAATCAAAGAAAAAGACTATACCGCAAGCATGGGAACTTGTGCGTAGCGGTGATTCTGTGATGACAGCTCTGGGAGCCGCCGAGCCTATTGAAATGTTGAAATCGGCACACACAATAGCCGCAAATGGTGTGAAAGGCGTGGATATTACAAACTGTCTGCCAATGTATGAATATGATTTCATCATGCAGCCAAATGAGGATGTAATATTTAATAGCGCATGGTTTTTTAGCGGTTCGCAACGCAAGTCTGCCAGGGCCGGTGCGCAGCATATTTCCTATGTGCCGCAGCATTTGCATGGTGCCGGTATGCGGCGTATGTATGCCATGCAACAGGATGGTAGGCGCATTGTGTTAATGGCGTCTTGCAGCCCTATGGACGAGCATGGATTTTTGAGTCTTTCGCTTAGCTGCACATACGAGCGGCTGCTGGTGGATAATGGTGCAGTGGTAATTGTTGAGGTTAATGCGCAAATGCCACGCACATTTGGCGATGTGTCCTTACATATCAGCGAGGTTGACGCGCTGGTTGAGACAGACTATGCTCCTGCGGCCCTGCCGCATGTGCCATCCAATGAAAATGACGAAAAGATTGCGGCTTACGTAGCCGAGCGTATTGAGGATGGCTCTACAATACAGCTGGGTATTGGCGGCATACCAAATGCGTTGGCGGCGGGCTTGAAGGGCAAAAAGCATCTGGGCATACACACGGAAATGCTAACAGACAATATGGTTGACCTTGTGATGTGCGGAGCGGTTGATAACAGCCAAAAGACGCTGTATCGTCATAAAACTATTGGCACATTTGCCATGGGCACGAAAAAGCTATACGATTTTATCAACAACAATCCATCTGTGATGCTTAAAAACGGTTATTGGGTAAACGACCCGGCTGTTATTGGCCAAAATTACAAGATGCAGTCTATCAATACCGCGCTGGAAGTTGATTTGTTTGGTCAGGTGGCATCCGAATCCATTGGCCCCATGCAGTTTTCCGGCAGTGGCGGCCAGGTGGATACGGCCGTGGGCGCACAGCGCACTAAAGGCGGCCATTCGTTTATTTGTCTGTATTCTACCGCAATGGTTAAGGATAAAAATGGCGAAAGGGAGGTGATATCCAAGATAGCGCCGATGTTGAAGCAAGGCTCGGTGGTTACGCTAAGCCGCAATGATGTGGATTATGTGGTTACAGAATACGGCATAGTGAATCTGCGGGGCAGAAGCCTGAAAGAGCGAGCCGAGCGGCTGATATCCATCGCACATCCGGATTTTAGAGACGAGTTGAAATTTCATGTAAAGAAGCATCCTGAAATCTATTAATGTACAGCTTGTGCAAACGGCTTGCTTGAGCAACCTGCGATAAAGCCTGCAATGTAGGCATTTTGTGCAGGTTGCGCATGAGCGAGCTGAGCAATGCATTATTGGCCGTTGGAGCCAGGTTATGTGATTGATTAATATATTATATATGGCCACATATTCATATATAGCGTATTAACCATATCACTAAACAGAGCAGATAATCAGGTTGCTCATGCACAACCTGGCCTAAAGCCTGCTATATCAACGTTTACTCTAGGTTGCTCAAGCAAGCCATGTTTGCACAAGTTGATTTTAACAGCAAAGAACAAAAAAGGAGAGTGGAGAAATTGAAAAAAATTACAAAAGGTATTATGCTGGCTATTATGCTGGTTTTGGCGGCAAGCGTATTTGCGGCCTGCGGTGACAACAATGGCGGCGGTAACGACCCCGATGGCCCTATCAGAATTGGTGCCATCACATCTTTGAGTGGTGCGTTGCAAGATTATGGCGAGCAGTTCCAACGCGGCTTTATTCTTGGACTGGAATACATGACAAATGGCACAAATCAAGTTGCTGGGCGCGATATCGAAATTATCTGGGAAGATACCACAACCACACCTGATGTAGCCCGCGAAAGAACCCTGATATTGCTGGAAAACCACAATGTGGACATAGTTACAGGCTTTGCAGCTTCCGGCGATGCTCTGGCTAGCCTTGCGCTGTTTGAAGAGTTTGAGACGGTGGCTGTTATTGAGCCTGCCGCGTCCGACCTTATTATCACATATCCAAACTGGAACGAGTTTGTTTTCCGCACAGGCAGAACATCCGGACAAGATGCTTTGGCACTGGCGGCCGTGCTTGCCAATCAACATCCGGGCGGCGGCAGAACGGTTGCGGCATTAGCGCCAGATTCTACATTTGGCTTTAGCATGGTAGACCCGTTTATTCCTGCTGTGGAAGCTCTTGGCTTTGATTTTGTGCGCTCAGAATTTGCACCACCGGCAGCAACCGACTTCAGCCCGTATATCCTGCGCCTTAGAGAACTTGCACCGGATTATCTATATGTTATCTGGGCTGGAGCGAACAATCCCTGGAATCAGCTGATGGAGCTTGATTTGGCCGGTGTTGGCACAACCATCATCACAGGTGCGCCGGAGCTTGCAGCATTGCAAGGTATGTTGGAACTTGGCCACATGGGCGGTTTTGGTTTCTGTGTATATTATCCTGACCTGCCACAAAACGAGCCAATGAACGAATGGATGATAGAGCGTCATTGGGAAGACCACGGCATCCCAACGGATATCTTTACATCCGGCGGCTTTGCAGCGGCCAGCGCTATCATCACCGCACTTGAGCTTACAGGTGGCGATACAGATTCCAGATTGTTGATTGACACAATGCGCGGTATGGAGTTCAACTCTCCAACGGGTATGCGCTATTTCCGTGCGGACGACCATCAGGCCATGCAGCCTCTGTTTGAAATCGAATTCACATATGTGCCGGGCGTAGACCACATGGTACCAAGATTTGTGCGCACCATACCGGCTAGCGAAATTGTACCGCCAGTAATGAATAGACCATAGGTTTTTGGCCTGCGTGACATCAGACGTGTTCCGAAACTTCATAGCTGTTGAAGCTAATTAGAGGTTTCGGAACACGTCTACTGTAGGTGTTGCGCAGGCCTTTTTTAGAAAGGAGAGAGGTGCAGTGCTGATTCCGTTTGAGGACAAGCAGATATATGTGGAATGTCATGGTGAAGGGAAAGGTTCGCCAATTGTGGTTCTTAATGGCATAATGATGTCCACGCCCAGTTGGAAGCCCTTTGTAGCTGCTCTATCCAAACATAATAGCTTGGTATTGCTGGACTTGCTTGACCAAGGGCAGTCCAGTCGCATGAATGTGGTCTATGACATCAAAATACAGGCCGATGTGGTGAAATGTGTTCTGGACGCACTGAATATTGACAAAGTTAGTATTGCAGGCATATCTTACGGCGCATCTGTAGCTATGAATTTTGCGCTGACGTATCCTGAGCATGTGGATAGGATGGCGCTGTTTAATTGTGTGCCGTATACGTCGCCCTGGCTAAAGACCGTGGGAGAAAGCTGGAAGTTGGCCCGCGTATCGCCTCAAATGTATTATCACGCGACAATTCCTATAATATATTCCATGGAATTTTACAACCAAAACCTGGATTGGATTGAAAAGCGCAAGGAATTTTTAATAGCCAATGTGTTTAATAATCCGAATTTCTTAGATGCCATGGATAGGCTGATAGATAGCGCGGCCACGCATGATGTGCGGGCGCATCTGGGCAATATTGCGGCAAAAACACTGCTGGTGAGCGGTAGCGAGGATTACCTAACGCCGCTATCTGAGCAAAAATATATTGCAGAACATATCCCCGGTGCAGAGCTTGTGATTATGGATGGTTGCGGTCATGCGGCAATGTATGAGCAACCCGATGTATTCATTACCCTGCTACTTGGGTTTATTAATAGTGACGAAGTACAGTAATATAACTTCAAACAAGTAACACCTGCATTTTTGAATGAACTTGAAGCATTGTTCATTCAAAAATTTGTTGTTACTGTTTTCAAGTAATATTACTATAGCACTGCAGGGAACGCATTTATGCGTTTTGCGGAAGATAGGAGGACAACCATGAGACTAAAAAATAAAGTTGCCATCGTAACCGGTGCGGCTGCTGGCATTGGCAGATGCACAGCAGAGATATTTGCACGCGAGGGCGCAACCGTGATAGCCTGCGACATGCGTGAACTGCCGTACGAAGCGACAAATGTGCAGGGATATGTGCTTAATGTAACCGATGGTGCAGCGTGCAAGACATGTTTTGAACATGTGATAGAAAAATATGGGCGTGTAGATATACTGGTGAATAATGCGGGCATAACCAAGGATTCAATGACGGCAAAAATGACGGATGAGCAATGGGATGTGGTTATCGATGTTAATTTGAAGGGCCTGTTTAATATGACGCGCCACATTGGGCCTGCTATGGAGCGGCAAGAAGGCGGCGGAAGTATTGTAAATGTGTCGTCGGTTGTGGGCGAATTTGGTAATATCGGCCAGGCAAACTATGCTGCAACAAAGTCTGCGGTATTTGGCCTTACCAAGACCTGGGCCAAAGAATTTGCAAGAAAAGGCGCGCCTGTGCGCGTTAATTCCATTGCGCCGGGATATACTTTGACGGATATCCTCAAAACTGTACCGCAAGAGCTGCTAGACAAATTTTCTGCGCAAACCATGCTGGGTAGACTGGGCCAACCAGAAGAAATTGCCAATGCCATCCTGTTTTTAGCCAGCGACGAGGCATCGTATGTAACGGGCCACAATCTCAGCGTTAATGGCGGCATGAGGCTGTAATGGGGGATTCTATGAAGAAAAACCATGTGGGCGTGATGGGCCTTGGGGTCTACTTGCCAAAAAATACCATGACAGCCAAGGATATATCAGAAGCAACCAAGGGCATATGGTCAGAACAAGCTATTATTGACAAGTTGGGCATTGTGCAAAAAACGGTTCCAGGTGAGACGGGTGATGGCGCACAGGAAATGGGCGTATATGCGGCGCGAGAAGCGATAGTGGATGCCGGAATAGATGCTGGAGAAATTGACATTGTGCTGTGTATCACTGAGGAATGGAAGGAATATCCGCTAACCACATCGGCAAACTATATAATACGAGAGCTGGGTGCATCAAACGCCTGGGGCATTGATGTGCAAAACCGTTGCTGTACCTGCGTTACAGCCATAAAAATGGCTAAGGACATATTGATGGCGGATGATGATGTAAATACCGTGCTTATTGCGGGCGGATACCGCAATTGTGACCTTGTTAATTACGAGGACAAGGAGCTTTCGTTTGTATTTGACCTGGCCGCAGGTGGTGCTGCAATGGTACTGCGCAAAAATTTGGGCAAAAATGTGGTTCTGGGCAGTCATATTATTTCTGATGGCTCGCTTGCACGGGCTGCGGGCGTTGAGGTTGGCGGCACGGCTGTGCCTGTAACGGAGAAAAATATAGACCGTCATTTTGTGCTGAAAGTGATGGAGCCTGATGTGATGAAGGACAGACTGAAGGAAGTATCAATGAAAAATTGGATAGAATGTATTGACCGTGCCTTTGAAAAATCGAGAATACCAAAGAAAATTGATTATCTGGCTATGCTACATTTCAAGCGGTCTGCCCACGAAGCATTCTTGGCCGCAAATGGGCTAACAGCTTCGCAAAGCATATATTTAGAGAATTACGGGCATCTAGGTCAGCTGGATCAGATTTTGTCCTTGCATCTTGCACTAAAACAGGGTAAAATAAAAGAATGTGAAAATATTGTCATGCTTGCTGCTGGTATTGGATATACCTGGGCGGCAAGTGTAATCAAATGGGGGTGCGCTTAACCATGACTTTCACCATCTCAAAAAAACACCTACTACTCCAGGAGCTTTTTCGCAACTTCTCCACCACCGAAGTACAACCCATAGCAGCCGAAGTGGACGAAACAGAAGAGTTTCCATATGAAACAGCCGAAAAACTAGCCAGATACGGCTTTATGGGTGTGCCGTTTTCCAAGGA